>Ga0315315_10000013_pt1 | contig 134253 bp, 152 predicted proteins | sample M140m3416metaG_FD_203699 | JGI IMG/M metagenome (GOLD analysis project Ga0315315, IMG submission 203699) | Ammonia-oxidizing marine archaeal communities from Monterey Bay, California, United States - M1 40m 3416 | ecosystem: Environmental > Aquatic > Marine > Intertidal zone | place: USA...
CAATTTCACAAGAAATTATATCTACCTGCGGATCTTTTAATTGGAATGGAAATACATATTCTCAGTCAGGAAACTACTTAGATACTTTACAGACTGTCAATGGGTGTGATAGTATTTCTTCTTTAGTTCTCACTATTAGTACTGCTCAGCAATCCACAGAAAGTATTTTCTCCTGTTTTAACTACATTTGGAACGGAAATACCTACTTGCAAAGTGGAATTTACATAGATACATTACAAACAAGCCAAGGCTGCGATAGTATTGCCACGCTAGATCTTACTATTTACAGTACAATTAATAATGTAGATAGTGTAAGCTCCTGCCAAACTTACATGTGGAATGGGGTGCAATACAATTCTTCAGGAATTTATACAGATACGTTGCAAACAGCTTTTGGTTGTGACAGTATCAACACCCTATATCTAACTGTAAATGACAATTCTGCAGCACCACTAACTCTAGAACTACTCTTAGACGATTATTGTTTGGAAACATTTTGGACTGTAAAAGACAGTCAAGATTCAATATGGTATAGTGAGGGTCCCTACGATTGCAATCCCAGTGGTGGTGGAAATCAAGCAAACACAACAATTATTAAGGACATTTATCTAGAAGAAAATGACTGTTATACTTTTGAACTTAACGATGTATATGGTGACGGATTAAGTGCTTCATTATGGAATGGAACAGATGGCAACTGGACTTTAGAAGATCTAAATGGAAATGTAGTTAGTCAAGGTCAAGGTGATTTTGGATTTATTACAGCTAATAGCTTTTATGTAAGTCAATCTACACCTTCTTTCATAAATGAAGAAAATTCTTCTAAATTGAAAGTTATAGTGTATCCAAATCCATTTTCAAAAACCACAACCGTTAAGATTATAAGTGGAAAAGGACCTTATTTATTAGATATATTTGACATAAGTGGAAGAGTTGTTAAATCTTTATCTTCAAATGAAGAAGAGTTCCTTCTAAATGGTTTTAATGCAAGTAGTGGAATATATTGGTTGAAAATTAAAAATCAATCAAATTTGAAACCAATAAAGTTAGTTATAGAATAATTATTAGATTTGCGCCATAAATAAATTATGGATTTAAAAGACATCATATCAATTTCTGGAAAATCTGGATTATTCAGCACAGTTGGAAAATCTAAAAATAATGTGATTGTAGAGTCAATCATTGATAAAAAGAGGTTTCCAATATTTAATACCAATAGAATTAGTGCTCTATCAGATATAAGCATATATACTTATGAAGAAGAAGTATTGCTTTCAGATATTTACAGAAAAATATATGAATCTAACGAAGGTAAACCTACAATTGATCATTCTGAGAGCACAGAAAAACTAAGAGCTAAACTAGAAGAACTTGTTCCAAATTATGACAAAGAACAAGTTTATAATTCTGATATTAAAAAACTATTTCAATGGTACAATCTTCTACACAAATCCAAAAAATTAAAACTTAAAAAATCGGAAAAAGAAGATGCCAAGACTAAAAAACAGATTGTTAAGGTTGATAAGTCAGAAAAAAAGCAAAAAAAACAAATTTCAAAAAAAAGTAATACAGCAATTAGAAAACAAATTCCTAAAAAAATTCAAACACCACAAAAGAAAAGTGGTTAACAATTCAATTAATTATAAAATGAAAAATTACACATTTAGTATAATTACAATAATTATATCCATCATAACAATAAACTTAAATATGTCAGCACAAAAATTAAATAATGAAATAGACTCTGTTAGTTACAGCTTAGGAGTAAATATTGGAGAGAATATAAAAACCCAATTTCCAGATATTGATCTTAAAAATTTCGAAGCTGCAATTAAAGATGTTTTAGACGATAGCAAAGAACCTACCGTTTCTGGAGCTGATGCGCAAAAAACAATTCAAGAATATTTTTCAAAACAACAATTAAAAGCAAGTGAGTCTGTTATAAAAGAAGGTAAAGATTTTCTAGCTGAAAATAGTAAAAAGGAAAATGTAATTACTTTGGAAAGTGGATTGCAGTACAAAGTCATAAAATCTGGAGAAGGAGCCAAGCCAACATTAAATGACCAAGTTACCACTCATTACCATGGAACATTAATTGACGGGACAGTTTTTGATAGTTCTATTGAAAGAGGCCAGCCAGCTACTTTCCCTGTTGGAGGAGTTATCAAAGGATGGACTGAAGCGTTGCTACTAATGACAGTGGGATCTAAATGGAAATTATTTGTCCCTTATAATTTAGCCTATGGCGAAAGAGGAGCTGGACCACAAATCGGACCCTACAGTACATTAATTTTTGAAGTTGAACTAATAAGTATAAATTAAAATGAAAAATATAATAATTCTATCCTCTCTAATTCTGTTTATTACATGTAAAACAGACAAGCCAAATAAATCTGCAAATCTAGTTAATGAATTGGACTCTGTAAGCTATAGCCTTGGTGTGAATATTGGAGAAAATATTAAAAAACAATTTGAAGATATTAACCTAGATAATTTTGAGGCTGGTATTAAAGATGTTTTAGGAAAAGATGTAGAAGCTAAAATTAGTGATAATCAAGCCCAGGCCATTATCAACAGCTACTTTTCAAAAAAACAAAAAAAAGAAAGTGAATCTATGATTGAAGAAGGTGCTAATTACCTGCAAGAAAATGCAAAAAGAGATGGAGTAACAACTCTTCCAAGTGGCCTTCAATATGAAATAATCAATGATGGAACAGGTCCTAAACCTACTATTGAGGATAATGTAACTACTCACTATCATGGTACATTAATTAATGGAACTGTTTTTGATAGTTCTGTTGATAGAGGAGAACCAGCTAGTTTTCCTGTTGGAGGAGTAATCAAAGGTTGGACAGAAGCACTTCAACTTATGTCAGTAGGATCTAAGTGGAAACTTTTTGTTCCTTACGATTTAGCCTACGGAGAAAGAGGTGCTGGACCACAAATTGGTCCCTACAGTACATTAATCTTTGAAGTTGAGTTAATTAGTATTAATTAATCTCCTTTTTGAAAATTGTTTGGGTTGGGAAAGCAAATTCCAACCCTTCTTCATTAAATCTTCTTAAAACCTCTTTATTTACCAAAGTTTGCGTGTTTAGCCAATGAGAATCAGGCTTTACATAATACATGAATAGTATATTTAATGAAAAATCACCAAACCCATTGAAACCGGCAGCATAATCATTAGTAATAGCATTTTGCCCTTTAACAATATCTTTTAGGATATCTATAGCTTTTTGCATCTGCTTTTCATTAGTGTCGTAAGTAAGTCCTAAGTTAATTTTAACTTTCAATGCTGGCTGAGAAGTGACATTGATTACACTGTTGTCAGTAAAAGTACAGTTTGGAATTGTTACAATTCTCCCTTCTAATGTTCTAATTCTAGTACTTCTAAGTCCAACTTCTTCCACTGTCCCATCATGACCATCTATTTTAATTCTATCGTTAATTTTAAAGGGTTTATCTAAAAAAATCATAATACCTGCAAAAATATTTTTAACAGAATCCTGAGCTGCTAAAGCTAGTGCCAATCCACCAATTCCAAGTCCAGCAATCATGGCTGTAATATCAAAACCAATATTATCCAATCCAATTACAATTCCAAGAGACCAAATAATAGCTCTTACTGCTTTCTGAATCACTGGGATTAAATGGCTGTCAAAACTAGTTTCTGTTTTTTTAGAAATAGGTAGAATAAATTCTGATATAAGAGCGTCAATTATTTTAGATACAATTGAAGTTAATGTGATTGTAAATAGTAAATAAGCAATATTTACTAAAACTGTCTCAATGTTTTTATCAAAATGTAAATAGCTTACAGTAAAGTAATAAGCACCAATAACTACTAAATTTGTAAGCGGTTTTTGTAAATTTTTGACTAAAATATCATCTAAATTAGTCTTAGTTTTGCTGGTTAGGTTTTTAAAAAGTGAGGAGAAAATCCAGTATAATATTTTGACTAATAGAAAAGAACCGATTAATACTAGGAAGGCAATAATCCAGTGCTGAATTGAATTTCCAAAAAAATCTTTATTTAAGTATTCCATAGTTATAAAAATATTAAACAAATCTATTACATAAAATTTAAATGGTGACTATCAGTACTCTAAAAGAGAGGAAATAGCTTTTTTGACTTTAGAAGCATTTGGCAAATAAGTATATTCTAAGTTCTCACTCAAAGGAATGGCAGGGGTGTTTTCTGAACCTACTATTTTCACAGGAGCATCTAAAAATTCAAAGCAATTTTCTTGAATAAATCCTGCAATTCCAAGTGAAAAACTAGCAGAGGATGGTTCTTCAGTAACTATGAGAGATTTTCCATGTTTTTTTACAGATTTTAAAATTTGGTCTTCATCCAAGGGAGACAAGGTTCTTAAGTCTAAGATCTCTATTTTTCCAGCAAAAGATTTTGATGCTTCCAAAGACCAATATACTCCACGACCGTAGGTTATAATTACAACTGATTCTCCAGATTTTTCTTGCTTTTCGTCCGCTTCAATGACTTTACTTGCTTTACCAATTGGTAGAATATAATTTTCGTCTGGTTCAATTGTTTTTGTATTTTCTGTACCAGGAATTTTAGACCAATACAAGCCCTTATGTTCCAGAACTAAAACAGGATTTGGATCATAGTAGGCAGCTTTCATTAGTCCTTTCAAATCTGCACCATTTGAAGGGTAAAGCACCTTAATTCCAATTATATTAGTTACAATGGATTCAATACTTGAGGAATGATAAGGGCCTCCTGAGCCATAAGCTCCTAAAGGAACTCTAAGAATCATGCTTACAGGCCATTTACCGTTTGACAAATAATAAGATCTGCTTATTTCTGTGAATAATTGGTTTAAACCTGGCCAAATATAATCTGCGAATTGAACTTCAACAATTGGCTTTAACCCAACAGCAGACATTCCTGCAGTACTGCCCACAATAAAAGCTTCTTGAATAGGAGTATTAAATACTCTGTGGTTGCCAAATTGTTTTGCCAAGGTAGCAGCTTCCCTAAAAACTCCACCTAATCTTTCTCCAACATCCTGTCCATAGAACAAACATCTATTATCAGCATGCATTAATTCTCTAATTGCAAATAATGCAGAATCTACCATAACTGTCGGTTCTTTATTTTTGGGAGATCTCTGCCCTTTTTCTTCTTCAACTGTTGTTGGGGCAAAAATATTTTTAAAAAGTTCGTTTGGCTCAGGATCTTTTTCTTCTAAGGCTTTTTTGTACTGTTCTAAAACTAACTTTTCAGATTTTAAATAAATATCGTCAAGCTCTGTTTCTTTAAAACCATTTTCCAATAACAATTTTTTTAAAATAGGTAAAGGATCTCTTAAAAAATGAGCATCTAAATCGTCTCTATACCATTCCATTCTAACTCCGGAAGTATGATGATTTAAAAGTGGAACTTTTGCATGAATTAATACTGGTCCTTTTCTATTTCTAGTTATTTTGATAGCTTCTTGTATAGCAATAGAGGATTCTTGAAAATTAGTTCCATCTAAAGTAAATATTTTAAGTCCTTTAAACCCTTTAGCAAAATAGGAAATGTCCTGAGCTCTTGACTCCTCTGCTTTTGCAGAGATATCCCATTCATTGTCCTGAACAAGATATATTATTGGAAGTTTTTTTAAAACCGCCATTTGAAATGCCTCCGATACCTCACCCTCTGTGCAAGATGCATCTCCAAGAGAACAAACTACAATAGGAGCATCCTCTTTATGTTTGGATAAACCAACTTCCTCTTTATATTTTAATCCCATTGCAGCGCCCGTTGCAGGTATTGCCTGCATACCCGTTGCTGAAGATTGGTGGGGTATTTTAGGTAGTTCTGGATTATTTAAACTAGGATGAGAATAATAAGTTTTACCTCCTGAAAAAGGGTCTTTAGATTTAGCCAGTAGCTGAAGCATTAAATCATATGGCTCTAACCCAATGGACAAAAGCATAGAATCATCTCTGTAATAGGGATACAAAAAATCATCTTTTTTTAATTGAATACCAGCAGCAATTTGAATAATTTCGTGGCCTTTAGAAGTAGCATGGACATATTTTGAAGTAATGGTTTTTTCTCGCTCAAAAAGAGCACTCATTGATCTAGAAAGAGATATTAAATTATAAACTTTACCTAAAATAGATTTATCCATTGGTTTAATTGATGTATCAAATATACAAATTAAAATATTTTAGATATTAAAACAATTTGTAAGAAATTAAATTTTGTTATTTACATAATAATTAAAATAAAAAATTAAAATAATATTTATAAAAGAAATTAAATTAGTAAATATTTATAAAAATTACTTGGCTATAATTTGTTGAGATTATAAGAAGCGAAATTTGAAAAAAACATTAGATTTGTATTCAAAATAATTCTAATGGAAGAACGGAGCCTTCTCATAAAAAAATACATTTTTCCAGCCATTGTAATTTTGCTTGGAATAATATTGTTGAATACTGCCCTATTTAGTGGTACCGGAAGTATTAACCAATCTGGCACATTTCTATTGGGCGCTATTGTTGTGCTAATAATGGGAGTTGTTACTACTCTCTACATTAAAGAAATCATTGGCAAGGACACTCATTTGATAATTTTATTTGCCCTACTTATAAGCTGCTTGTTTTTAGGCTACTCTACCTATAATTCTATCTACACAACAATAGCACAAATTGAGCTGAAAAAAGAAATTGATGCAAATATCAAGCAAGGCTTAAGGGATATTGAAATAGTACAGTTGGAATACAAAAAAAAATACGGTTGGTATAGCGATAATTTTGATGAACTAAAAAGGTTCTTAGCACAAGACAGTGTTTACTCAATTAGTACTATGGGTGTTGTTCCTGACTATAAAATCACTGCTGAACATGCTGAAATTCTTGGATACGACGCAATACTTGACTACATCCAATTAGAATCTTATGATGAGAAAGAAGCTCTGATATGTGGACTATTAACTAAAGACACATCCTGGACAAATGTTTTGGAAAAATTATTCCCTTCAACTCCTGACTCTACTAACAATAGATTATATGATTTTAAAGTTGGAAATTTAGACTTAGTTCCTATGTCTGACAAAAAGTATTTTAAAATGTATGCTGGAATACTAGAATCTAGCGACGATGTTTCATTTGAAATAATTAGTTATAAAAAAGAAAATCCATATGAATTTGTATCCTCCTATTTAATTGACTTTAATGAAAATGATACAGCTTATTACAACAAGAATATTAAAGGATTGATTGTTAAAGATTCAATTCCCCAATTACCACAATTCAATGTAGGAGATAACATTATTTCCGTAGATTCCGTATCCTTTAATAGACCTTCTGACTTTCTAGAAGCTCTAAAGAACAATAAAAAAGACACGATCTTATTTCATATTATTAGATCCAATAAAGAATTAAAAATTAAACTAACTCAAAAAGACATTATTTCAAGACCATCTAAATCATATTGGATAGACTTTGAAGAAGTATTATCATACAACCTTCAACCGCCACTTTATAATCCTGAGCTATTTGAACCATTTTACATTGGCAAAGACTTCATATTGAAGGAAGATGAATTTTCTAGTCCAAGTCTAAAAATTTCAAATTTCAAATTTATGGTTAAAAATAGATCCATGGACTCTACTAACATTTCGTTTGAAATTTTCAAAGGAGACAAAATAAATTTTGCTAATTACAACGAAGATTATGAGGATTACTTTTACTTATTGTCTAAAGTAGGAACACCAGTATTTACCGCATTTGACCCATTTCCATATGATCCACTTAACGAAAGAGATACTCTAACAACCGGCTCTTTAACAGAAGTAAAAACTAGTGGGAATTGGAAGTAACCCCATATTTTGAAATACTCTTCTTTAGACATATACATATTTGAAAACAATTTTTTTAGAATTTCTGAATCTGGATTTTGGAAACTGACCAAAGAATCTGAAATTAAAGAAAGTTCAAAAATTGAAAATATTTATTTAGATAGCCCATACTTTACTTTAATTCCAAATGAATTAGCTAGTCATATTCCCTTAGAAGAAAAAAAAAGATTTATTTCAAATCAAGAAATAGATCTAAACTACCTAGAAGACAAAATATCCAAGTATCAAACTATGATCTATTGGGGAATTGACAAAGAAATTCTGAGTGCAATCAAAAAGAATTTTCCTACAGTAAATTTGAAACATTTTTGTGAATCAATAACACTGTCTTCAAATTTTGATTTTAAGTTGAAGTATTTTCTTGGTGATAAATGTATTTACATAGCATCTTTTAACAACAAAAAACTAATCTTGGTCAATAGATATAAAATTGAAAGTAGTGATGATGCACTCTACTTTATACTAAGCGTTATTAAAGAATCAAAATTCACAAGTGAACCATTGAACATTGAACAATGCGGGATAAAAGACAAGAATTTAGTTTCCAAAATAATAGATATTTTTCCAAGTGCAGAAATAGAATACGACCAACAATCCAACTTTAAAAATTTGTGATTTGAGAATTATTTCAGGGAAATTTAAGTCTATTCACATTCCATTTAACAAAAGTATAAAAGCTAGACCTACAACAAGTTCTGCAAAAGAGGCCTTATTCAATATCTTGGAAAACAAAGATGTTTTAACAAACTCTGAAGTGTTAGACTTATTTTCTGGAACAGGGAGTATTGCCTATGAATTTATTTCGAGAGGTGCTAAATCAGTCATTTGTGTAGACAAACAAATAAATTCCATCAAATTCATTCACTCAATAGCAACAAAACATGCTATGAATATCACCACCTATAAAGCAGATGCATTAAAATATGTTTTAAAAACTAGGAAGAAAAGCTTAGATATAATTTTTGCAGACCCACCATATAACTTAGAAAATATTGAAGAAATTCCTGAACTTATTTTGAATAGTGGAATTCTAAAAAAAAATGGCTTGCTTATTTTTGAACACGGGAGAGACGTTACTTTTCAAGAATCCACTAACTTTATTGAAAAAAGAACGTATAGCAATGTTAACTTTTCTTTTTTTAAAATAACAAGTGAAAAATAAAATTAGAATAAAAATTGGAATTTTTCCAGGATCATTTGATCCAATAACATCTGGACACAGACATATTATTATTAAAGCCTCTAAATTAGTAGATTTCCTGATTGTAGGAATTGGGGATAACTCCTCTAAAAAAAGCTTCTATTCATTAGACCAGAGAGAAGAATGGGTCAAAAACACTTTTAAGAGTTACGATAATATTTTAGTCAAAAAATACAGCGGATTAACAATACATTTTGCAGAAAAAGAAAATGCAGAATTTATTTTTAGAGGACTTAGATCTTCTATAGACTTTGAATACGAAAAACAAATAGCTGAAACAAATTCAGTGATGAATAAAGAAATTGAAACTATTTTTTTACTTTCTGACAAGAAATATGGAATGATTTCTTCTTCAATTGTTAGAGAAATCATAAAAAATAATGGGAACTTTAGTGATTTTGTTCCAAAAGAAGTGAAAATTTCTTAGCCATGAATAGGCTTATACCATCACTTTTTTTTGTTTTTGGAGGGATAAAACTAGCTCTATGCACCAGCATTAGCATCTATGCACCAGCATATAAAAATCAAGCTATAACCTGGAAAAAAAAAATTGATTACATAACCAATGTAAGCGAGATAATTGACCATGAAATAATTGACTCAAGTGGTTATGTGAAATTACATTTCGATTTTAAAGGAAATGAACTTACAGAGATTTCAATAGGCAGATCCCATAGCATGTTATATGTAGACACTTCAGACTACGAATACAATCTTTATTTCCCTAAAGACACGCTTATTGACGAAGCCTCTCTTAAAAAATCAGAAGTTCAAATTGTGTTTTTTAATCTAGAGTTAGATAATATCAATAGTTTAATTTTAGATTTTAATAATCAATTAGATTATTTTCTTTATGGCGATACTAGTAAGATTATTAGAATGGCCAAACACAGCAATGAATTCCAAGATAGTCTTAATAGTTTTAAAATATTGCTGAGCGATCGCTATAAAACTAAAAAAATCAAATACTTACATAACTACATAAGATATGAAATTGCAATTATAGAACAGCTAGCTCACCAAAATAAAGGAGATTATTTCAAAGAGTATATTTATGAAAATTATTTAAAAAGAAACGAAGTAAACTACAAAAACGATGCGTATATGCAATTTTTTAATCTTTTTTACAGAGATGTTTTTGAGATTGGAGGAATTGAAATTAACGATAGAATAAAGTTTTCTATCAACAACTATAATGAATTAAAAAAGCTAAATGAAACTATTCAGTCTTGCAAGTATTTTTCATCTGCCCAACTTTCTGAACTCGCAATAATTAAAGGACTTTTTGAAGCCTATAAATCTCCAGGCTATAATTCTAAAAATATATTATCTTTTTTAGAAAAAATTTCTGTAGAAAGTAAATGGCAAGAGCACAAAACTCTAGCAAGTAATTGTATTAAAGAGATTACCAAATTCAAGATTGGATCTACTTGCCCAGATCTATTTGTTGTAGATAAAAATAACAATAAAATAAAAATTCATGACTTAAGAGGCAAATACACTTACGTAAATTTTTTTGCTACTTGGAATTATAAAAGTTTGCATGAAATGGAGATTATTAAACAATTTAAAGAAAATTACAGTATTATAAATTACATTTCGATTAATCTTGACTATGATGAAAATGGATATAAGAACTTCATAAAATCAAATTTAAACTATCAATGGCCTATTTGTTATCCTTTAAATAAGCAAAAAATAGTTGACGATTTCGAATTAGACCATCTTCCAAGTCATTTACTGATTGACCCCGAAGGAAATATTTCTCAGTTCCCTGCACTTCCACCTAGTCCACTATCAAAAGGGTATAATAGCACAACAATTGACAAAACATTTTTCACAATTAAGAAAAATACTAGGATGAAGGAATCTTTTAAAATTGGAAAGAAGGATTAAATATGTAAAGATTCCCATACTTCTTTAATTGACTTAAAGGACTCATTAGACTTTGCAATAGAATCCTCTAAAGAAAGCCATTCTACTTTTTCAATACCCTCCTTATCTTGTGGAAAAACATTTTCAGAGCCAGAATAAGTCATTTCATACCAGTGGGTTCTTTTAATAATTTTTTTGGAATTTTCTTTATAGGTATGAAAAGAAATATAAATTAGTTTCTCAATTTTAAGTGAAGAATCTAAACCACACTCTTCCTTAACTTCTCTTTGAGCAGCTGTTTCAAAATCCTCTAGATATTCTAATTTTCCTTTAGGAAGGTCCCAAATTCCATTTCTATAAATCCAAAGGTATTTTCCATTCCTTATTACAATTCCGCCAGATGCCTCAACTAGTTCACAATCAGAATACCAGCTTTGTATACTTTTAAGAGGATTGGACGTTATATAATTAAAATGAAACTTATTAATTTTATTATAGTTAGAAACTTCAGAAAGTTGATTAATGCTTATAGAATTATTAATACTTTTTTCAGGAGAGAAAATGATCTCACTTTTGCTATCAAAAACTTTGTAAATTTGCACAATGAAAAATTCTAAAAATAATGCTGCTAAAGTAGCTGATTTTCTTTTAAAAATCAATGCAGTAAAATTGCAACCTTTTAATCCCTTTAAGTGGGCATCAGGCTGGAATTCTCCAATTTATTGTGACAATAGGAAAATACTTGCATATCCAAAGATTAGAGAATTTATTAAAAATGAATTTATTAGCTTGATTAAAGAATTTGACAACCCAACGTGTATAGCAGGAGTTGCTACAGGTGGTATTGCAATTGGAGCAATTGTTGCAGAAGAATTAGGTCTTCCATTTTGTTATGTTCGTTCTGAATCAAAATCTCATGGAATGAAAAATAATATAGAGGGAGATTTAAAACAAGACGACAAAGTCTTTGTAATTGAAGATCTAATATCTTCTGGAAAAAGCAGTATCAAAGCGATAAGAGATTTAAAAGAATTTGGTGTTGAGATTACCGGACTTGGAGCAATTTTCACATATGGCTTTGAAGTTTCTGAAAATAATTTCACAAAAGAATCTTGCTCATTTAAAACATTGTCTGACTATTCAGTTTTACTTAACACAGCTTTAAAAAATAATTATATTTCAAATAAAGAACTTGAGACATTAGTTAAATGGAGAAATTCTCCTTCTACCTGGACACCAAATGCTTAAAATAAAAAGTGAAGAGTTTACTTTTACTGGAAGACAAGCAGACTATATAGATTTTCTTTCGAATTTAAATAATTACAAAAATCTTTTTCCAAAAGATAAAATTAAGAATTGGAAATCTGAAGAAAACTATTGTGTGTTTAATTTACAAAATGCCTATACTTTAGAAATATTAAAAGAATCCGTAACCAAAAATATTGTTTTTTTAAAAAGTGGAGGGAAATCCCCATTTTCTTTTAAAATTAAAATAGAAGTTAATGAGAAAAGCAACAATATTTGTTCTGCTTGTATTGAAAGTGAAGCAAATGTGAGTGCAATTCTAAAAACAATAATTGGAAAGCCTCTAAACGAACTATTTAATCATATGGCTTCCAAAATTGAAGAAGCTATTTCAAAAGACTAACCTCCTTTATATCAAAAGACTTTTTGTCTCCATTCTCTAGCTCTAAAACCATTTTACCAAAAGAATCTACTTTAATTAATTTTCCTTTAAAATTGATTTTATTTTTTTCATAGTTACACCATTGCTTATAATTGAAAAGAAAGCTGTGATATTGACGGTCTATTTCAAAAAAATCAAAGTTTCTAAGCATAGTAAATTGAGTATCTAACGAAGAAAAAAGAGACTTCAAAATTGAATTCAAATTATATACTTTAGAAGTTAGGTTCTTAAGACTTAAAACATTCTCTTCTCCTAAAAAATCAACCTGATTAACATTAAGCCCAATCCCTATTATTGAGGAAGATATTTTCTCATTTTTCCATTGATTCTCAATTAAAACACCTGCTATCTTGCTACCATTTATCAATATATCGTTGGGCCATTTAATAGAGACCTTAATTCCTATGATTTTTTCTACGCATTCTTTTATAGCTAAAGCAGTGGCTTTGCTTAAAAAGAAAATATTTAAAGCATTTAAAAAAGAAGAGTCAAAATAAATGCTAATCAATAAGTTTAAGCCTTTGTCAGATTTCCAACAGGAAGATCTTTGTCCTTTTCCATGTGTCTGAAAGTCTGCCATTATTACAGTTCCAAAGCTAATTTTATTTTCTTTGACTAGTTTGGCAGAATAATTGTTGGTAGAATCAACAGAACTAAGTTTTATGATTTGATTTCCTAATGATTGACTTTTCATTTAAATAAAATAACGACAAACAATTCAACAAATCAAATGAATTAACCATAATTAGTTAGTTTTACATTCTATTTAGTTACTACTAAATAAAACAATATTATATAATATGCAGCTTAAAGAAACAATTGTAGAAGGTCTCAAAGATGGAAAAGCAAAGGATGTCGTGTGTATTGATATGAGAAAAGTTAATGGTTCTATATGTGATTTTTTTATAATAGCACATGGTGACTCTGCAACTCACATTGATGGAATAAATAGATCTGTATACAAAAGATGTTTTAAAGATTTAAATGAAAAACCTTGGAAAGAAGAAGGAAAAGGAAATAACGAGTGGATACTTATGGATTACGTTAACGTAGTAGCTCACATTTTTTACAAGGAAACTAGGTCTATTTACGATATTGAAGGTCTTTGGGGAGATGCTCCAGTTAAACAATACCTAACATAATTACAGATGTCAGAAAACAAAAACAAAAAAAAGATTAAAGGAAATTTACCAAAGTTTAATTTTTACTGGGTATATGGAATTGTAGCCGTGATTTTGATTTCTATCAATCTTTTTAACCCAGTAAATACTGGGATATTGAAAACAAACTATTCACAGTTTAAATCTTTTGTTGAAAACAAACAAGTTAGAAAAATTGAAGTTATTAATAAAAAAGAAGCAAGAGTTTATATTTCCCTAGATCAATTAGACCAGCCCCCACACAAAGACAAAAATATTCCAAAAAATAGTGTATTTGGTGGTCCCAACAACGGCCCACATTATGTTTTTAACATTCCAAATAACGAAAGTTTCTCGTCATATTTAGAGGAGGCTCAAAAAGAATATGCAAAAAAAAATCTAAACTTAATGTACGATTATGTGGAGGAAGATAACTTTGGGAGAGATATTTTAGGATGGATTATATTTTTTGGAATTATGATTGCTGTTTGGTCTTTTATTATGAGAAGAGTTTCTGGAGGCGGAGGCGGTGCAGGTGGACAAATTTTTAATATTGGAAAGTCAAAAGCTCAAATGTTTGGTCAAGGCAAATCTACCAACGTAACTTTTGATAATGTTGCTGGTCTTGAAGAGGCTAAAGAAGAAGTAAAAGAGATTGTTGATTTTTTAAAAACTCCTAAAAAATATACCGCTTTAGGAGCAAAAATACCTAAAGGTGCGCTTTTAGTAGGACCTCCGGGTACTGGAAAAACTTTAATAGCAAAAGCTGTAGCCGGTGAAGCAAAAGTTCCTTTTTTCTCCCTTTCAGGCTCAGATTTTGTAGAAATGTTTGTTGGTGTTGGAGCCTCTAGAGTTAGAGATCTTTTCAAACAAGCAAAAGAGAAAGCACCTTGTATAATTTTTATAGATGAAATTGATGCAATTGGTAGAGCAAGAGGAAAAAACCCAAATATGGGCTCTAACGATGAAAGAGAGAATACACTTAACCAATTATTAACAGAAATGGATGGCTTTGGAACTAATTCTGGGGTTATTATTTTAGCCGCAACAAACAGAGCAGATGTTTTAGACCGTGCTCTTATGAGAGCTGGTAGGTTTGACAGACAAATTTATGTAGATATGCCTGACCTAAATGAAAGAAAAGAAATATTTGATGTCCATTTAAAGCCACTTAAATTGGAGAAAAAATTAGATAAAGATTTTCTAGCAAGACAGACGCCTGGGTTCAGTGGTGCAGATATTGCCAATATATGTAATGAAGCTGCTCTTATCGCTGCAAGAAAGAAAAAAACAAGTGTTCAAAAACAAGACTTTTTAGATGCAGTGGATAGAATTATTGGTGGATTAGAAAAAAAGAATAAAATAATTACAAAACAAGAAAAGAAAACAATTGCATACCATGAATCCGGTCATGCAACAGTAAGTTGGATGTTAGAGCATGCAAATCCACTTGTTAAGGTAACTATTGTTCCAAGAGGAAGAAGTTTAGGGGCAGCTTGGTATTTACCAGAAGAACGCTCTTTAACAACTACGGAACAGATTTTAGATGAAATGTGTGCTGCTTTGGGAGGAAGAGCTGCAGAATCGATAATTTTTAATAAAATATCTACAGGCGCATTAAGTGATTTAGAAAAGGTAACAAAGCAAGCAATGGCTATGGTTACAATTTATGGTTTAGATGAAAAAATTGGAAATATTTCCTATTATGATTCTCAAAACCAAGGTTATGGATTCACAAAACCCTATTCTGAGGAAACCGCTAAAATTATTGACCAAGAAATAAAGAAAATTATCGATACGCAGTACGAAAGAGCAAAAGCAATTCTCAAAAAACATGAGGATAAACTCCATCAATTAGCAAATAAGCTACTTGAATCAGAAGTTATTTTCAAAGAAGACCTAGAAACTATTTTTGGGAAAAGGCCATTTGAAAAAGAGTTAACTAAAGAAAAAGCTAAATCTCCTGCAAAAACTCCTAAAAAGACTACGAAAAAAGTAGCAGCAACTAAAAAAATAAGCTCTAAAAAGTCTGCCTAATTAATTTTTAGTATTAAAGTTTCTTACTTTTAATTTTATTACTGCAAGATGAGAGAGATTGTAAAGAGAGTTTTATCTGGTGTTTTATATGTATTAGTTCTATGGAAATCAGCTAGTTATTCCCAGATGTCTTTTTGTATACTATTTTTTATTCTAGGTTTAATTTGTCTTTTCGAAATGTGGGTGTTAAGGAAAGGAAAAACTAAATTAGTTCCATTTATCTATGTCTTAACACCATTTTTCATAGTTCAACTATTTGGATTTACAGACCATTACTATCCACTAAAAGAATTTGATTCCTCACCAATTCTAATTCTTTTTGTACTGACTTGGGTTTTTGATTCCTTTGCATATATAATTGGATCAAAATTTGGAAAAAATAGAATTATCCCCAAAATATCTCCCAAGAAATCTTGGGAAGGTTTTTTTGGAGGAATGGCATTCTCAGTTTTATCTGTATATTTTTTAAATATATTTTTTGATTCATTTTCAATGAATTTTTTAATCTTATTGGCTTTAATTGTTCCTTTTACAGCTACAGCAGGGGACTTTATAGAATCTCATTATAAAAGAGAAGCTGGAGTTAAAGACTCAGGAAATTTAATCCCAGGACATGGAGGATTTTTAGATAGAATGGATGCTCTTATGATCTCAATACCTGTTTTATACCTATTAATAAATATTTTTAAATGAAAATACATAGAGAAGGTTACCCAACAATACTAATAACTTTTACAATTATTGGACTAATAAACTTCTTGAGTTTTTATTACTCCACACTTATAATTATACAAGTTCCTATCCTTTTGGTCTCGTTAATATTTTTTTATTTAATTCTGCATTTTTTCAGAAATCCAATCCGAGAAGTTGAAGTAAATAACAGACATATAATTGCTCCTAGTGATGGGAAACTTGTTGTTTTAGAAGAAGTTTTTGAAAATGAGTTTTTAAAAGAGGATTGTACCCAACTAAGCATATTTATGTCTCCATTAAACGTTCATAAGCAATGGTATCCAGTTAATGGTGAAGTAATTTACAGTGAAAACCACGAAGGTAAATACTTAGTAGCTTGGCACCCTAAATCAAGTACTGAAAATGAGAGGTCTAGTGTAGTAATTCTAACAGAGAAAAATCAAAGGATATTATTCAGGCAAATCGCTGGTGCAGTTGCAAGAAGAATTTGCAACTACTCTTCAAAAGGGGATAAAGTAAATCAAAATATGGAAGCTGGTTTTATAAAATTTGGTTCAAGAATTGATGTCTTCATTCCTAAAGGAAGTAAAATTAAAGTTTCCCTAGATGATATTATAATTGGCGGCGAAACTATTCTTGCTGAATTATATGTCTAGAATATAACAGAGTTAGCAAAAAAAATAATACTTTTGTATCGAAATTATATTCATTACAACTAATTAAATTTCAATTTTGAAGAATTATCATTTATGAAAAAATTCTTAGTTTCAATTAGTCTTTCAGCAATTTTCGGGATTAGCTCTACAATAAATAGCCTTGATTTCTTTGACCACTCGACAAAAAAAGAAAATAATATTTCAAGAATTAATGAAGAAAAGATTCCTGACACTGAAAATGAAAATATTTCACAAGAGATAAATTTTGAAAATTCTTCTGAAATTTTAGATAATTAGAAAACTCTAAAGACTAGCTTTTATTCTTAAAAGCGGTGAACACCTATATCTGTCTTCGTGATAAATTTCATACAGAGCATCAATTTTGCTTACAGCCCAATTAAAAGATTTTTCCTTACCCCAATTAATTAACCCTTTAGGATAATTAACTCCTTTAATCATAGCTAACTCAATGTCCTCTTCACTAGCAACTCCAAGATATAAGGCATCCATAGCCTCATTAATTAACATCACTAAAATTCTTTCAAAAATCTGTTCTAGTAACTTTTCGTCTTTAGAAGGTGAACTTAGTTCACTATTATCACCATAATCATAATATCCTTTCTTAGATTTTCTTCCATACCATCCTGCATCAGAATATTGTTTTTGGGTAAAGGACGGTCTATACCTTGGATCATAATAAAATGCCTCAAAGACAGATTTAGAGACAGCATAATTAACATCATTACCAATGAAATCCATTAGCTCAAATGGTCCCATTTTAAATCCTCCATTATGTTTCATAGCAAAATCAATTGTTGCAAAATCAGCAATCTGCTCTTCATATATTCTTAATGCCTCGCTGTAGAAGGGTCTTGCAATTCTATTAACAATAAATCCAGGTGTATCTTTTGCAACTACTGGAGTTTTACCCCAATTTAAAAGTAGTTGATTAATTTCTTTTAACAGATTATCATTAGTTTGTAAAGCCGGTATAATTTCAATTAATGGCATAATTGGAGCTGGATTGAAAAAGTGGATTCCTATAAATCTAATTGGGTTTTTCAAGCAAGATGCTAAGCTTGTAATTGAAATGGAAGAAGTGTTGGTGGCTAGTACACAGTCATTACTTACTATAGCCTCCAAATTAGAAAACAAATCTTTTTTTATACTGCTATTTTCTACAATTGCTTCAATAATTAAATCTGAACCCTTCATGGATTCTAAGCTTTCTACAATTTTAATATTATTTAAAATAGAATCTTTTTTAATAGCGTTTATTTTTCCTTTTTCTATAAGCCTTAACAAAACTTTTTCTAACTTTTCTATAGCCTGTTCACTTGCAGACTTATTTATATCAAATAAGAAAACATTACAATCTGCTGTAGAAGCAATTTGAGCTATACCAATCCCCATAGATCCGGCACCAATTATTCCAATATTTTTAAAATTTTTCATAAAAAACTCTATTTAATAATTATAATATACTATTCAAAGTCATCATAAATCAGGTATTTTTTTCTAATTAATTTAAACTTCTGTAGATCAATTTGATAAGTTTCTCTTATTTGATCTGAGTTTGCACCGCCTTTAATTAAATTCATGATTTTATCTGTGCCAGCCAAAAGATTGAAAAACCCATTTTTATTGAAAAAATCTACAGACTCATTAGAAAGCTTATAACTTTTTACTAGCCAATTAAAATTCAATGAATTAATGTTTTTTAAAGAATCTAAACTTAAATTCCTTAAATCTTCACCAAAACATTCCAACTCTTTATATTTAGGATGGTTAGAACCATAGGAAGATTTTGGGGTGAATTTAAATAATTTAGAATCAAAATAAGGTGCTCCATACAATTGAAATGGAAATTCAGTTCCTCTTCCAATACTAACATTAGTTCCCTCAAAAAAACAAAGGGAGGGATACAAATAAACACTTCTCATATTGGGTAAATTTGGCGAAGGAGGAATAGGTAAATTATATTTCAAAAAGTGGTTGTAGTTCAAGCATGGGATTACTTCTACAATACACTTTATAGATTCTTTGAGCCAACCCTCTCCATTGATCATTTTTGCATACTCACCAATAGTCATTCCATGAACTACTGGGACTTGATGCATTCCAACAAAAGATTTGAACTTTGGACTTAGAATTGGTCCATCTACATAAAAACCATTTGGATTAGGTCTGTCTAGTAAAATTAATGGAATACTATTTTCTGCGCAAGCTTCCATAACATAATGTAAACTACTTATATAGGTATAAAATCTAACTCCTACATCTTGCAAGTCAAAAAGAATTAGATCTATATCTTTTAAAACTTCTTTTGATGGTTTTCTTCTATTTTTTCCATATAAAGAATATATAGGCAACCCAGTTTGTAAATCGATTTCATCCCTAACTTTAGCACCTGCATCTGCATTTCCTCTAAATCCATGTTCTGGGGAAAAAACTTTGACAATATTGACTCCTTCATTTAGAAGTATATCTACTAGATGGTCATTATTAATCTTAGAGGTTTGGTTAGCAACAAACCCAACACGCTTGCCCTTTAATTTTTGAAAATAAAGAGAGGTTCTTTCAGCACCTACGATTATTGAATTTGACTGACAGGTGGCATTGAAAGTATTTAGCAAAAATAATAATAATAAACTCTTAGTTAATATAAAATATTCTTGAAAATGTTGATGTTTGTATTTAGTGAGCATTATTAATCACAAATTAACGAAAAATTGAACTTTGAATTATATGTAGCCAAAAGAATGCTGAAAAATAAAAAGCATTCTAAAAACTTTTCAAGACCAATTGTCCTTATATCAATTATAGGAGTTATGCTTGGAGTTTCTGTTATGGTAGTTACCATTAGTATTGCAGCTGGGTTTCAAAATAGAATTAAACATAAATTATTGAGTTTTGGAAATCATATTCAAATAGAATCAATGTTTCAAAGTAATAATAATGAAACTAGTCCTATAATTACTTTAAATGAATCCTTTACCAATCTGTACAATTCACAAGACATCCATAAAATACAAAAATACGCGTATAAATCTGCTATTATTCAATCTAAAAGAAAATCTAGTGCTTCAATTAACGAATTAGAAGGTGTTATATTTAAGGGAATAGAGAACTTCAAGAGGAACTCTTTTTTTAATGAATATATAGTAAAAGGCAAATATCCCACTTGGTCCAAAAAAATTAATGACACCATAGTTATTTCCAGAGAGTTAGGCAAAAAACTAAATTTAAAAATCAATGATAAAGTATCTGCTTTTTTTGTTTCTGACGGAAAACCAAAACAAAGAAATTTAACAATTGGTGGGATTTACGAAACTGGACTTAATAAAATCGATTCTAAATTTATTTTTACAGATCTTAAATATCTCCAAAAAATAAACAAATGGGGAATGCAACTTAAGGTTTCCTCTTCATTCAAAGAAGATTCTTCAATAATAGAATTTAAAGTCGATAACTTTTCAAAAAATGGTAAAATGATATTTGACTGGGGAAACAATAAAATTGTTGCAAATAATCAATTTGAAATCCCAACCAATGTTGATACCCAAATAAATTTAATTGGCTATGAAGTAGATAATTTTGAGCAAAATAGTCTTTTGTCAATTGCAGATACATTAATTATTTCTTTCACATCTTATAATAAAAAAATAACGTTTAGTAATAGGATAGGGAGTGAACAATATTATACCGGCGGTTTAGAAATATACGCCAAGGAAGAAGAGAAAAGAAGTCTTATTAAAAATCAATTAAAACTGGACTTTGGACCGGAATATAAGATAACAACAATTGAAGAGCAACACCTAGAAATTTTCTCATGGTTAAACTTAATCTATCAGAACGTTTATATTATACTAGGATTAATGATTGCCGTTGCAGTAATTAATATGTCTTGTGCACTTCTTGTATTAATTGTAGAAAAAACAAGAATGATTGGTATACTTAAAGCTTTAGGAATGAAGAATATTTCCTTAATAAAAATATTTGTAACTCATGGTGGCATTTTACTATTGTATGGGTTTTTAGCAGGAAATAGTTTGGCTATTATAATTATTCAACTGCAAAATAAATTTGAATTTCTAAAACTATCTCAAGAAAATTATTATCTCAATGCAGTACCAATGGACTATCCTCTGACAACCATCATTATTTTAAATTTTAGTGCTTTTATTTTTTGTCTAACAACTATGATTTTACCATCCATAATAAGCTCTAAAACAAGTCCAGTGAAAGCAATAAATTCAGAAATATAGATATCTAATTTAAGTGATTTAAAGCAATTGTAATTCTGTTCATTGCTTCTTTGAGTTTTTCCATTGAAGAAGCATAAGAAATCCTAATACAATTGGGAGAACCAAAAGCATTTCCAGTAACAACAGCAACTTTAGCAGTTTGCAAAATATACATTGCAAGCTGATCGGAGTTGGTTACTTTAAAATCACCGTAGGACTTATTGAAAAAAGCACTAATGTCTGGAAAAACATAAAATGCTCCCTGAGGCTGATTAATATTTATGCCATTAATTTTACTTAATTCCTCTAAAATGAAGTCTCTCCTGCTTAAAAAGGCATTTCTCATTTTATATATCACTGAAGGATCAGCGGAAACTGCTGCAATTGCAGCACGCTGAGAAATACTTGATGTACCAGACGTAAATTGACCTTGGATTTTAGTACATGCTTGTGCAATATGTAGTGGAGCCCCAATATATCCTAAACGCCAACCGGTCATTGCAAAAGATTTGGAAACACCATTTATTGTAACCACTTGATTATACATGTCTGGGAATGCTCCAATAGAAAAATAATTTGCAGTAAAATTTATGTGCTCATAGATTTCATCGCTTAAAACTGTAATAGATGGATAATTTAATAAGACGTCTGCCAAAGATCTTAACTCTTCTTTTGAATAAACACTTCCAGATGGATTACATGGAGAGCTGTAAATCATCATTTTTGTTTTACTGGTTATAGCATCTTGAAGTTCTAAAGGTGAAACCTTAAAATCATTTTTGATAGAAGTCTCAATAAAAACAGGAATACCCTCTGCCATTTTAATTATTTCAGCATAACTTACCCAATAGGGGGCTGGAACAACAACCTCATCTCCAGGATTAATTAAACTAAGAACAACATTGGCTATAGATTGTTTAGCACCTGTGGAAACAACAATTTGCTCTGTACTGTAATCAATACCATTGTCTCTTTTAAATTTATTTGAAATAGCTTCCCTTAGGTCCTGATAACCATTAACAGGCATATATTTTGAAAAGTTTTCGTCAATCCCCTCTTTTCCAGCATCTTTAATAAAATCTGGAGTATTAAAGTCTGGCTCTCCTAAACTTAAACTAATTATATCAATTCCTTGAGATTTTAACTCTCTGGCTTTACGTGACATTGCTATGGTAGCAGATTCTGATAGACTATTTACTCTGTCGGATATAATTTCCATAAAATCAATTTTAATTTAAATTACATGATTTGAATCTACCATGAATTTATTTTAAAAAAAGAAATAAACACGTTATTCACTATTGTAACAATTCAGGAATTTATCCGTAAAAACAAATATGAAAGATGTATTAATATTATCCATACCAATATCAGGAATCTTAGTTGCCACCTATTTAATGTTAAAATATTTTCATAATAAAAGTATTCATGAGAATGAAAAAGAGATTGATATTCAAAAAACAAAAACATTTTTCCCATTACAGATACAGGCATACGAAAGAGTTATTTTATTTCTTGAGAGAATAGATCCAAATAATATGATTATTAGAACTCATAAAAGTGGAATGAATGCAATAACTCTGCATAGAGAACTATTAAAAATAGTAAGAGAGGAATATACCCACAACATGTCTCAACAAGTTTATATAAATCCCAAATCTTGGAAAATTGTTTTAAATGCGAAGGATGAAACCATTCAAATTTTAAATGTAGCGATAAATAACCTATCTCAAGACTCATCAGGACTAGACTTGAGTGCTAAAATATTCGAATCTATTGCTTCCAAAAAAATTAGTCCAACAGAGAATGCAAGAAATTTAATAGTTAAAGCATTTCAAACAACAATTAAATAACTAAAAGTTTATTTTTTTGAAGGAATAGGGATTACTAAATCAGAGTTGATGTCTGACTTTACATCATACCTATCAGTTACAATATTCATCTCATCAATTAAATGTTTTGCACCAGCATACTTGTCAATAATAAATAAAGAATACCTTATATCTACAGAAATTGTTCTTTGAATATTAGGCTCAAAATAGATATCTCCACTCATTGCTTCCCAGTTGCCGTCAAAAGCAGTACCAATTAACTCTCCATGAGCATTGATAACTGGACTCCCAGAATTTCCACCTGTAATATCGTTGTTAGATAGAAAGCCTACAGGTAATTTTCCGTCTTCTTTTCTTGCATATGGCCCAAAATCCTTAGAGTTATATAAATCTTTAAGTTTTTGTGGAACATAAAATTCGTGGTTTTTATCCTCTGTTATTACTTCTTTCTGCATTACTCCTTCTAAAGTGGTATAAAAATCATAATGAACAGCATCTGCTGGGTCATAAGGAAGAACATTGCCATAAGTAAAACGCATGGTTGAGTTTGCATCGGAGGCCTTATTCATTCCCATTTTTTGTAAACCATCTACAAACAATCTCATTCCTTTTTTGTAATCACTATCAAAAGTTGAATTAGGAGTCATTACTTTTGCTCTGTAGACAACTAAAAATTCGTTTTTTAACTGATATACAAGATCTTTTTCTATCATTTTCACAGAAAGTTTATCACTAAAAAGCCATGTCTTAAATGAATCGTAGGATTTAAATGGGCTTTTCTTGAAATAATTAGAAGCAAATTTTTTAAAATCTCCTTTGTATTTATCGTTTAAACTTTTTAATAATTCTGGCTGAAATTCTTTAGGCACATCATTGGCATAAAGTGAAAGTACTGCTGCTAAAGTATTTTCATCTATTGTTGCATTGTAATCCTTGTAAAATGAGTCGGCAACCTTTAAAAAATTTTCTTTTGCATCCTCAATACCCTCTCCAGTTTCTAAGGCTTGAAAAAAAGGAGTTCTAGGGTTAAAGTTTCTAAGCATAAAAAGCATTATCTCTGAACCTACAATTGCCTCGTTAAAATAAACATTAGGCAGTGTATACTTTGATGAGTTTTCAATTGCATTTTTAATCAAAGGAAGCGCTTGAGAATATGTCGAATTGAGATTGTTTTTTTGGTACCACTCTATAAAGGAAGATTCAATATTTTGCTTTTTATCAAAAACTCTATTTTTAACTAGTTGTTCACTTTGACCAATAAAATATTTCCAATAATTACTAACTCTTGCATACTTGGAAGCGTATTGTATCCTGACTTTTTTACTTTTAGACATTTCTTGGTCCATAATGTCTAATTTAATTCCTCTTATTTTTACTCTAGCTGGTTGCTCTATATCTACAGCTTGTTTTACCCCCCAGGAAGTTAAAAATCTATCTGTACTTCCAGGATAGCCCATAATCATTGCATAATCTCCATCCTGAACGCCTGCAATTGAAATCGGAAGAGAATGTTTTGGCTTTAAGGGCATATTGTCTTGGTTGTAAGGAGAAGGATTGTTTTCCTTATCAGCATATACACGAAACATGGAAAAATCGCCAGTATGTCTTGGCCACATCCAATTGTCAGTATCTCCACCAAACTTTCCTATTGAACTAGGTGGTGCGCCAACTAATCTAACATCATTAAAAATATTATACGTAAGCATGTAATACAGATTTCCGTAGTAAAAAGACTTGACCTGAACTGCAAAATCATCTTTGTTTTTACCTTCTGAAGCAGTAGTCTTTAAAGTACTCATGTTTTTTCTTATAATAGCATTTCTTTCGCTTTCACCCATTCCATCTTTAACACCTTCTAAAACTCTATCAGTGACATCGCTAATATTATTCAAAAACCAGACTCCAAAGTCTGCAGGAATTTCTTGTTCTTTAGTCATTGCCCAAAAACCATCTGTTAAATAGTCATTTTCTGTTGAGCTATTTGCTTGAATAGTTCCAAAACCACAATGATGATTGGTCATCATTAGACCTTGATCTGATATTATTTCACCAGTACAAAACCCACCACCAAGGGCAACAATTGCATCTTTTAAACTAGAATTATTAGCATTGTAAATTTGCTCAGGGGTTAATTTAATCCCACATTCAACCATGTTTTTATAGGTTGCTTCTCCTAATAACATAGGAAGCCACATACCTTCATCTGCTTTTACAAATAAAAAATTAATGGAAATAAAAAAAGTAAAAATTAGTTTGGTATAAAATTTCATGTTTAAAATTTAATTTTGATTAAAATATTTTTTTAAAAATAATAAAAATAATATAGGAAGTTTATTATTTCTTTATCATTATCATCATGCCATCACGAACTGGTATTAGTACATTACTAACTCTACTATCTGAGTTTACTTTTTCATTAAAAGTCTTTAATGCCTCCGTTTCAATGTCATTCTTACAAGTTGGCCTTGTTACTTTACCACTCCACAATACATTATCAGCAATAATCATACCTCCTTTATTTACTCTTTCTACCACAGAGTCAAAATAATTAGAATAATTTTCTTTATCTGCATCAATGAAAACAAGGTCCCAATTAAAATTCAAATCAGGAATTATCTCCAAAGCATTTCCAACCATCATTTTAATTAGATTTTTATGAGAAGATTTGTTAAAATATTTTTGCGCAAATGGTACTAGTTCTTTGTTAATGTCTATTGTATACAGTACCCCGTCATTTTGCAAACCTTCTGCCATACAAAGTGCACTATACCCAGTGTAAGTCCCAATTTCAAGAATAGTTTTTGGTTTAACTGATTGAGATAACAAACTTAATATTCTTCCCTGTAAATGACCAGAAAGCATTCTAGGCTGAAGAATATTTAAATGAGTCTGTCTATTTAGTTCGTTTAAAAGAGTGGATTCTTCCTCACTGTGTTCAAAAGCATACTGCTCTATTTCTGCATCCAAAAACTTCATCTAACTCAGTAGCTCTTTGGTTATTTTGGAAATCAAGCTCCCATCTGCTTTGCCTTTTAATAAGCCCATTGCTTTGCCCATTACTCTGCCAATATCTGACATGGAAGATGCTCCTAGAAAATCTATAATTTTTTTTAACTCTTTGATCAATTCTTCTTCGGATAATTGTTTAGGCAAATAAATTTCTAAAACTTTTGCCTGTTCAATCTCCTCAGACGCCAAATCATCTCTTTTCTGAGCTAAATATATTTGGTATGCATCCATTCTTTGCTTATGTAACTTTGATATGATTTGCTGAGCATAATCATTCGAAATATTTCCAGAAAAACCTTCTTTTGTTTTTTCTAATAAAAATGCAGATTTGACAGCTCTTAAAGCAGCTAATTTAACTTTATCTTTAGCCAGCATTGCAGACTTTAAATCAACAGGAATTTGATCCTCTATTTTTCCCATATTAATCCACGTTGTCGTGTAAGAAACTGTTGTTGTCACTTAACCCGGTTTCTTTTTCTCCGCTATCGTTGATGTTTTCCCATAAAGTATACCTTGAACTTGATGAATCGTCAGAATATTTTACATCTTTAAGATCTATATTTCTTCTTTTATAGGCAGGTTCACTTTCCATCTCATTTAGACCCAATGGAGATCTTAGTTTATCAGTGGCCTTTCTTATTCTTTCTAAACGTTCGTCAGATATTGCCTTTAATTCTTCCTGATCAACTATTTTCTCTTCCTCATTAGCAGTCATTAAATCAGCATCTAAAACCTGAGTGCTATCTGAATTCTTTAAATCTGTATCTATGTTGGACATTTCATCATCTTCTAGTAAGAATCTTACTTTACCATCACTTTGTTGTGTGTTTTCTTCATAAAGATTATTGTTATCAGATTCTTGAGTATCATTAGTGATTTCATTTTCCTTACTAATTTCATCATCTTCAAGAACAAACCTTTTCACTGTGTTTTCTGAAGAATTAAATTCTTGAATTTTTTCTGAGCTTTCCTCTTCTTTATTTTTTAATGACTCTGTTAACTGTTCAGGTTCATTAGTAATAATTTCTGGTGAATCGTCTTCTAAATTCATTATATTTTTCTTTGGAGCTTTCATTGAAAGACCAGTATGAGGAGTTGTATTAAAGCCAGTTGCAATAATTGTAACACATAATTTGTCTCCAAGAGATTCATCATATCCGTGACCCCAAATAACATCAGCTGTGCTTCCTGCCTCTTCTTGGATATAATCAGTTATATCAGAAATTTCATCCATTAGAACAGCTTGTGTTCCATAAGTAATATTGAGTAAAACATATTTAGCACCATCAATATTGTTATCATTTAGAAGTGGAGAATTTAATGCATTTTCGACACATTTTATTGCTCTATTTTCTCCTTCTGCTTCAGCTGAGCCCATAATAGCAACTCCACTATCTTTCATAACAGTATTGACATCATTAAAATCGACATTAATTTGCCCAGTTACAGAAATTACTTCTGCAATTCCTTTCGCAGCTATTGCCAAAACATCGTCGGCATTTTCGAATGCATTTACCAGTGTCAAATTTCCAAACATTTCTCTTAGTTTATCATTGTTAATCACCAATAAGGTATCTACAGATTCTCTCATTTTCTCAATCCCCTCTTCTGCCTGTGTTCTTCGTTTTCTTCCTTCAAAAGTAAATGGAACTGTTATAATACCAACAGTTAGTATCCCCATATCTCTTGCTGCTTGAGCAATCACTGGTGCTGCACCTGTGCCAGTTCCTCCTCCCATTCCAGCAGTTACAAAAATCATCTTAGTGTTTTTTGCAAGAATTTCATTAACATCCTCAAGATTTTCAATTGCTGCATTTTTACCTACATCAGGAATTGAACCAGCTCCTCTTCCTTCAGTCAAGCTTTGACCTAAGGGAATTTTAGTAGGTACAGGACTTGTATCTAATGCTTGATGGTCTGTATTACACACCACAAAGTCAACACCTTTTATTCCTTGGCGGTACATGTGGTTTACAGCATTACTTCCGCCACCACCAACACCAATTACTTTGATAATGGAAGATTGTTCTTTAGGTAAATCAAATTTCATCATGATTTTATTTTTAATTGTTAATCTACTTTTTCGTCAAAAAATGTTTTGATCTTTTCAAAAAAGCTACCCTTATTTTTTTGGGAATGCATTCTTGTATTTATTTTTTCGTTTCTTGACTTTAATAATTCAAATTTTTCAAATCCTTTAGCTACTAACCCAACCCCAGTTGCAAATAAAGGGGAAGTAACACTAATATTAGTATTGGAGCTTAAGTGCTCATTTGGATAACCAACCCTAGAATCCATACCAGTTGTAAATTCTATCAATTGATTCATGTGTTTAAGTTGAGATCCTCCACCTGTTACAACGATACCACCAATTAATTTTTTCTCAAACCCAGAATTTTTAATTTCATAATAAATATGTTCTAATATTTCTGACATTCTAGCATTTATTATATTTGCTAAATTCATGACAGATATCTCTTTGGGATCTCTGCCTCTCAGCCCTGGAATACAAACTACTTCGTTGTCTTGATTAGTTTGAGTGACTGCAGCCCCAAACTTGGTTTTTAATAGTTCTGCTTGTCTGTGCATAATTGTGCAGCCTTCTTTAATATCTTCTGTGATTACATTTCCTCCAAAAGGAATTACTGCAGTATGTCTGATAATTCCATCATGGAAAATTGCGATATCTGTAGTTCCGCCACCAATATCTACCAATGCTACACCAGCTTCTTTTTCTTCATTGCTAATCACTGCTGAAGAAGATGCAAGTGGTTCAAGAACTAATTCTGCTACTTCAAGGCCAGCTTTACTAACACACTTAAATATGTTTTTAGCAGCAGCCATTTGGCCAGTGATAATATGAAAATTTGCCTCTAATTGAACTCCAGACATCCCAATAGGATCTTTTATTCCGGGCTGTCTATCGACAATATATTCTTGAGGCAATACATGAATAATTTCCTCACCAGGCATCATTACTAATTTATACATGTCTTCAATTAGCTCATCTACATCCTTTTGAGAAATTTCTTCCTCAATAGAATCTCTTGTAATCATTCCCCTATGCTGAAGACTCTTAATATGTTGACCAGCAATTCCAACATTTACCACTTTTATTTCAATTCCAGATTTAGATTCAGCTTCTTCGACTGCAGATCTTATTGACTGAACAGTCTTTTCAATATTAGAAACCACTCCTCTAGTAACACCTAAACTGGGTGCCTTACCAATACCCAATATTTCAATTTTTCCATGATCAGTTTTTCTCCCAACTAGACAAGCAATTTTAGTGGTTCCAATATCTAGTCCTACAATTATTTCTGGTGCATCCATTTTAGTTTCTTTTTGAGCAAATTATTTGATTTTCATATAATACATTTAGTGTATCGTACTTATTTAAGTCTTTTGGCTGTGGGCCATTTCTATAAAAAAGTTTAATTTTTTTAAATTTCTTTTCCATATTCTCTATTGATCCAAACAAAATTCTTTGGTTTCCTATTCTTGGAATTATTTCAAAGTAGCCATTATTGTTAATGTAGATTTGAACAATTTGAGATTTTAAGAACGAGTCATTGTTAATTAATTTACTCATTTTATAAATTTTTTGAAAATCTGGGGACTTATGGAGGCTGTCTAAAACATATAAGTTTAATCTTTCTGGAATATTTATTTTGCCAGAAAAAATGGGAACTCTAGATACATAGGTGCTACTAATTGGCATAAGAAATCCATTATCATCCATATAAAAATTCTTTTCAAAGACAGTACTTATAAACCTAGCAATTGGGGTTCTTTTTTTAATATTGACTTCTAAATTTCCATTGTTATTAAAATAAACTTCAGCACTATTAATTGCAGAATGATTTAAAAGTTTTGTTTCGATATGAGAAAAATTAATTTCGTGCTTTAGGGTAACTTTTTCAACAACCCCCATTGAAGACAACATAGAATTCACTTCGGATTTTGTAATAAATTTATGAAGGTTGTCCTCAATAAAATTAATTTGCACATTCTTAAGTTTTATATCATGGTAATAATTTGAAACAAAACCAGAAAAAACAATCCATCCTGAGACAATAGAAAACCAAAAAAATATTTTACCTATTTTTTTAATCATTCAGAGCATTTTTTTTATTTGTTCAGGCCATTTATCAATGTCACCAGCTCCTAATGTAATTAAAACCATATCTAAATCTAGATTTAAGAAGTTGAAAAGTTCACTTACAGAATTAATTATCCGCTTATTATTATTTTTAATTTTTTTCATTAAAACTGAACAATCTACACCCTCAATTGGAGCTTCTCTTGCAGGGTAAATGGGTAATAAAAAAATTTCATCAAAACCAGATAAACTTTCTGCAAAAAAATCCATGAAATCTCTAGTTCTAGAATATAAATGTGGTTGAAAGACCCCAACAATTAATTTTTGGGGATAAAAAGATTTCACAGCACTTAACAGAGAGTCAATCTCTTTAGGGTGATGCGCATAATCATCAATATATATAAATTCAGGAAGACTTAACTGAATATCGAATCTTCTTTTAACTCCGGAGTAACTTTTGAGTCCATTTTTTATACTTTCTACAGTAATTCCATTAATTAAACATGCTAAAATAGAACCTGCAGCATTTAATAAATTATAAGTTCCAGGCATTTTAAATACAAAGTCCTCGTAGGTTTGATTTTTAAAAACAATATCAAACAAATACAAGCCTTCTTTAATTTGAATATTTATTATTTGTAAATCATTGTTTTTTTTAAAACCATAGGACAAATTTTCCTGAAAGAAATGACTGATATTTTCTTCTACAATTAACTTTTTATTATCCCTTAATAAATTGGTGAAATCCTTAAATGCTTTTACCAAAGAATCTTGATTTTCATAAATATCCAAATGATCTGCGTCCATAGATGTCAACACAACAGTATCTGGAAATAGATTCATAAATGAACGGTCGTATTCATCAGCCTCGACTACTGAAAAATTTCCTTCTCCAATTAAAAAATTAGATTTGTAATTTGAAGTTATTCCTCCTATAAAACAGAGTCCATTTTTATTATCTGATTTTAAAATGTGGGCAATAATAGAACTAGTTGTTGTTTTGCCATGAGTTCCTGCAACTGCAATAGTATCAAGCGATTTTGTTATTTCGCCAAGTATTTGAGATCTTTTTAATAAAGGAACTTGGGATTTTTTAAAATATTCGAAATAGATGTTTTTTGAATTAATTGCAGGTGTGAAAATTGCCAATTGGATATTTTCAAGGTCATTTAAATAATCTATATTTTCATCGTAAGATATTTCAACACCAATTTTTTCTAACTCTTTAGTTAACTCTGTTTGGTTTCTATCATAACCACTTACCTTAGCTCCCAGATTCACAAAATAATGAGCCAAGGCGCTCATACCTATCCCTCCAATCCCAATAAAATATATTGATTTGTAATTATCTAAATGCATTAAGGAATAAGTTTAAATATTTCGTTGACAATATCATTAGTAGCATTAGGCTTTCCCATTTTTTTTGCATTTTGAGAAATGGTATTCAATTGATTTTCGTCCTTAAGCAAGTCCATGGCAGTTCTCAAAAGAGAATCGGTTTGATTATCATCGATAAGAATAGCAGCAGATTTATTCACCAAAGACATAGCATTTTTAGTTTGATGATCTTCTGAAACGTTGGGTGAAGGAACCAAAATACTTGACTTTCCTGTTAAAGTAAGTTCACTAATAGATAATGCACCAGCTCTTGAAATAACTATATCCGCAAGAGAATATGCTAAATCCATTCTTTTAATAAATGCTAAGGCTTTTACATTAGGAATATTAATTTGATTTAATTGATCTTCAATAGACTCAAAATATCTTTTTCCAACTTGCCAAAGTAATGTTACAGGTTGGTCATTGATTATATGAATAGAATTTAAAATTCCCTCATTTATAGATTTTGCACCTAAACTTCCTCCTAAGACTAAAATCACTTTTTCATTCTTAGAAACTTTAAAATAGGTTTTAGCCTCAGATAATTTAGTTTCTAGATTTTCAATGTCTTTTCTTACGGGATTGCCTGTTAAAACTAATTTATTTATTTCAAAAAATTGATTCATATTTTCATATGCAACACAAATTTTTTTGGTTTTTTTGCTCAGCCACTTATTGGTTAATCCAGCATAGGAATTCTGTTCTTGAATTAATGTGGGAATTTTTAAACTTTGTGCCATTCTTAAAGTTGGTCCACTTGCATACCCACCAACACCCACAACAATATTTGGTTGAAAATCCTTAATTATTTTTTTTGCATGATTTAAACTTTTTAACAATAAAAAAGGAAACATGAGATTTTTGAAAATTGCATTTAAAGACAAAGATCTTTGGATTCCAACAACGTTTAGACCAACAATTTTAAACCCTTCCTCTGGAACTTTGTCCATTTCCATTCTCCCTTTTGCTCCAACAAATAAAATTTCTGAATCTTTACTTTTTTCTTGTATTTTCTTTGCGATTGCAATAGCTGGGTAAATATGGCCCCCAGTTCCTCCACCACTTATGATTACTTTATAGGTTGACATTTTCAGAATCTTTATATACTGTTGTACTAACATTTAAAATTATTCCCAGAGAAATACAGGTAAATAATATTGAGGTTCCACCCATACTAATTAAAGGCAAGGGTTGGCCAGTGACAGGGAATAAATTTACTCCTACACCCATATTAATAAAAGATTGAAATATTAACATAAAACTTAACCCAAATACAATAAAAGAAGCAAATTTACTTTCCACTTTATTCATGATTCTAATCGCCCTGAAAAATAAAATCATATATAAAATAACCAATCCTATTCCTCCAATTATAGAGCCAAATTCTTCAATAGAAGAAGCATAAATAAAATCTGATTGAGCAGAATATAAATCATTTTTAACATGTCCTTTACCTGGACCTTTTCCAAATAAAAAACCATTTGCGACTGCTCGTTTAGCCATCTCAGCTTGGTAATTTTCTTGTTTCTCACCACTTCCAAAGCTCATCATTCTTTTTTCCCAAGTATCCACTCTAGGCATAAAACCAGGAATTGCAACATTGACAAGAATTAACAAAGCAAAACCAAGAAAAGCAGTTCCTACAATAGATCCTAAATGCTTTATCTTTGCACCTGCTATAAACATCATTGTAAAACAAACAGTAAATAACATCGCTGCAGTAGAAAAATCAGCGGGGAGAATTAATCCACAAATTAGAACTACAGGCCATAAAATAGGTATTAAACCTTTTTTAAAATCCTTAATTTCATCCTTCTTATTGGTAAGCATACGTGAGACATATATTATCAAAACTACTTTAGCAAAATCTGAAGGTTGAAAACCCATTATCCATCTTGAAGCATTTCCTTTACTTACCCCAAATAAAAGTGTAACAAACAATAAAACAATAGAAACAAAAATTCCTATTTGGGATAATCGTGAAAAATACTTGTATGGGAAAAACTGTAAATAAATAATCAGAACAATTCCAATTATTATAATTAAAGTATGCTTGACAACATAAGGAGCAACATTCCCACCTGAAATTCTAAATGCTAAATTAGAGCTCGAGCTGTAAGCCATAACTATTGAGTACAATGAAAGCAATATTATAATTGTCCAAATTACTTTATCCCCCTTTAAGTATTTCTCAAGTAGCTGTTGCATTAACCTAAACTGTCAATTAAATTTTTAAAATAATCTCCTCTCAACTGAAAGTTTTCATGAGTGATATAACTAGAGCATGCTGGAGAAAAAAGAACACTTATATTTTTAATAGGATTATTCAAAGCAATATTTACCGCCTCCTTAATGGTTGACAATTGAGAATATTTAATTTTAGAACCAAAAAGATATTTTATATTGGTTTCATGTTTTCCGAAATAGATTATCTCAGTTACTTTTGACAAAACTAAATCCTCTATAATATCCAAATCTCTTGGAGATTGGTTTTGACCTACTATCCAAATAATTGGCCCATCAATATGTGACAAAGAATATGCAGTAGCAACCGTATCTGTTGATTTGGAATCATTGATCCATATTTTCTCTAATTTATTTGAAAAAAATTCAAGCCTGTGCTCTATAGAAGAGAAAGAATTCAAAGATTTTTTTCTTTTATTAAGTAATTGATTTCTTATAGATTTTTGCTCAATTATATTCATCTAAAAAATTATAATGTTCTTACAGCATTTTTAAATTGATGTCCTCTATCTTCGTAACTCTTAAATAAATCAAAACTAGAACAAGCAGGGGAAAGCAAAACATTAAATCCTTTTTTAGCAATTCTGTAGCTAATTTGTACTGCTTGATCCGCTGATTCAGCTTCATAGAAAGAATCCACTATGGTGCCAAAAGCCTCTTTAATCTTAGAATTATCTTTTCCTAAGCAAACAATCCCTAAAACTTTTTGTTTTACAAGACCCTCCAATACAGAGTAATCATTTCCTTTGTCTACCCCACCAACAATCCAAATAGTTGGTTGCTGCATGCTTTCTAAAGCATACCATGTTGAATTGACATTTGTCGCCTTTGAATCATTTATAAAATTAATTCCATGGATTTTGGCGACATCCTCCAATCTATGTTCTACGTTTTGAAAATCCGATAAACTGTCACGGATAATTTCTTTTCTAATATCTAATACTCTTGCTGCAACACCAGCAGCCATAGAATTAAATAAATTGTGCTTGCCTTGTTGGGCCAATTGATGAATGGACATAATTGTATGTTTTTTATTGTTTATACTGATTATTATTTGTTCTTTTTCTAACCAAGATCCTTTGAGTAATTTCTCACTAATGGAAACTGGAGCTAATTCGTAAGAGACTTTGTCTTGAGACATAATCCATTCTGATATTACTTTATCATCATGGTTATAAATTAGACAATTACTTTTGGACATGTTTTGACAAATCCTAAATTTACTTTGCGAATATTTTGTGAAATTATATTGGTATCTATCCAAATGATCTGGAGAAATATTTAGAATTATTGAAATGTCAGATTTGAAATCGTACATTCTATCTAATTGAAAACTACTAAGTTCAATTACGTAATAGTCCATATTTTCAAGAGCTACAGACATGGCATAACTTTGGCCAATATTCCCAACAGCTTTTACATTGTATCCTGCATTCTCTAAAAGGTAAGTAACCATTAATGTGGTAGTGGTCTTTCCATTAGTTCCAGTAACGCATATTTTTTTGGCATTACAGAAATAGCTTGCAAATTCAATTTCACTTATTACGGGTTTGGAACTTTTTAGAAAATACTTTACTAGTTGATGATCATTATCGATTCCAGGACTAACAACTAAAACATCTTGATCAATTGAAATAAATGACATATAATCCACTTGACAACATTCCAATCCATATTCTTTTAAAGTATTGGTAGACTCCATGGATATACTTGAATCATCACATACAAGAACATTTAAATTATTTTTCTTAGCTAATACCGCTGCGCCAATACCACTTTTTCCAGCACCTAAAACCACAATATTTTGGAAGTTTTTTATCATCTAAGTTTTAGAGTTACAATGGAAAGAACTGCCAGTAGAATACCTAAAATCCAAAACCTGGAGACTATTTTTGCCTCATGAATTCCTTTCTTTTGGTAATGATGATGAATTGGAGACATCAGAAAGATTCTTCTACCTTCGCCAAATTTTCTTTTGGTATATTTAAAATAAGAAACTTGGAGAACAACACTTAAATTTTCTATGAGAAAAACTCCGCAGAAAACTGGAATTAATAATTCTTTCCTTATAGCTATAGCGAAAACAGCAATTATACCACCCAGAGCCAAACTACCTGTATCGCCCATGAAAACTTTAGCAGGAAATGAATTGTACCATAAAAACCCAATGCATGCTCCAACAAATGAGCTTATAAAAATCACAAGCTCAGATGAGTTTGGGATGTATAGAATATTTAAATAATCTGAAAAAACTAAATTACCAGAGAGGTAAGCAAAGATGGCTAATGTTATTCCAATAATTGCACTAGTTCCTGTTGCAAGACCATCTAGGCCATCTGTTAAATTAGCGCCATTGGATACTGAAATAACGATAATAACGATAATAGGAATAAATACTAGCCACGAATATTTTGTCAACTCAGGACTTATCCAGCTAATTAGCCACGAATAATTAAACTCATTATTTTTAACAAATGGAATTGTAGTTTTAAGTGATTTTGACTCTTCCCAGAAATAACTTTTTGATTCTTGAGAACTCTCTTCTTGCTCGGCTAGAATTTCCGTGTTGTAATAAGTTTTGGATTTAATTGTTACAGAATCACTCCAATACATAGAAGCTCCTACAATTATTCCAACTCCAACTTGTCCGATTACTTTAAACTTTCCAGCTAATCCCTTTTTATTTTTTTTAAATACTTTAATGTAATCGTCTAGAAAACCAATCAATCCTAACCAGAAAGTTGCAACAAGCATTAATTGAATATAAATGTTGTTTAACTTGGCAAAAAGCATGGTTGGTACTATGATACCAGCTAAAATGATAACTCCACCCATTGTAGGCGTTCCTGCCTTGATCATTTGACCTTCTAATCCCAAATCTCTTATAGACTCCCCAACTTGTTTTTTCTGTAAGAATTTAATTAGCTTTCCACCAAAAATAAGTGTGATAACAAGTGAAGTGATTACAGCCATACCGGCTCTAAAAGAGATAAATTGGAACAATCCTGAACCAGGAAAGTCAAAATATTGATTTATATAATTAAAAAAATGATAAAGCATTATTGTTGTATTTGTTTGAAAATTTCTATGGTAGTTTCTAAATCATCAAAATGTAATTTCTCGTCTCCAATGATTTGATACTTCTCATGCCCTTTACCGGCAATTAAGATCACATCTCCACTTTCTGCTAACTCACATGCAACTTTAATTGCTTGTTTTCTATCTTGAACAGTTAATACTTTAGAGGATTTAGACTTTGGAATTCCAGAAATAATTTCCTTAATAATTTCACTTGGCTTTTCGCTTCTAGGATTATCAGAAGTTACTATCACCTTATCACTATAAACTGAAGAAATTTCACCCATTAATGGACGCTTGCCCTTGTCTCTGTCTCCTCCGCAACCAAATACAGTGAATATTTTTTCTTTATCTCTTTTTAGACTAACCAATGTTTTCAAAATATTTTCAAGAGCATCTGGAGTATGAGCATAATCAATTACAGCTGTAACATTTGTGGGAGAAACGATGTACTCAAATCTTCCATCTGGTGCTTTTAGACTACTTATAATTGTCAGTACAGTAAGAGCTTCTTCACCTAGAGATTTAGCTACTGCAAAAACAACCAAAAGATTGTAGGCATTGAATTCTCCTATCAATCTAGAGGTCATTTCAAATCCGTCAATTTCTATAGAAAGTCCACTTATATTATTTTCAACAATTTTCCCTTTAAAATCAAAATCTCCTTTCAATCCATAAGAAGATGGCTTGGCAATTATATCTCTAACCATTTCTTCTCCATAAGGATCGTCAAGGTTTACAATTGCTACAGCATCATTTTTAAGAGAGTTAAATAACTTTTTCTTTGCTCCTATATAGTCATTTAAAGTAGGATGATAGTCCATATGGTCTCTTGAAATATTGGTGTAAACTCCAATATCAAAAGATAATCCAGAGACTCTATTTTGATCTAAAGCATGGGAACTTACCTCCATAAAAACATGGGAACAACCCTCTTTAACCATATGACTCAATAATTCATTGATTCTAATTGCGTTAGGGGTTGTATGAGTAGAAGGAATTGTGTTGTGAAGAATTTTAATATTTACAGTTGAAATAAGACCAGTTTTATATCCCATTAACCTATACAAGTCATATAATAATGTTGCACAAGTAGTCTTACCATTGGTGCCTGTTATTCCAACTAGTTTTAATTTTTCGGAGGGATTGTCGAAAAAATTTGAAGCTACAATTCCTAAAGACTTTGAACTATCCAAAACTTTGATATAAGTAATGTCGTCACTTAAAATTTCAGGAAGACTCTCACAAATTATAGCGCATGCACCACTATTTTGAGCTTGAGAAATAAAATTATGGCCATCTTGAGAGACTCCTTTTACAGCTATAAATAAAGACAGATTGTTAATTTCTCTCGAGTCAAATGCTATATTTTCCACAGCAATATTAGTATTGCCTTTTATCTCAATTATTCTAATTCCATATATAATATCCTTTAGTAATTTCATCCTAGTTGTAAAATGATTTTTTGACCTTTATTGATTCTTAAACCAGCTTTAATAGATTGTTCTCTTACTATTCCAGACCCAATAGGCTGCACAAATAATCCAAACTTTTCCAACATATAGGTAGCGTCTATCAATCCCATACCAACTACATTCGGAACCAATCCTTTTTGCGTCTTTTTATGAATTATTTTAATGGCATCTTTTCCAGTCCTTGTAGATATCCACTTGATAGATTTATTGGTTAAATCCTCAACTGGGATTCTCATATTTTCAGAGGCAACTAAAAAAGAAATCTTGTCACCACTTCTTGAATAAGGGTATCGGTTAAGAGTATCTTTTAAAACAATGTTTTCTTTTTGAAATTCTTGCGCATAGACTTTATCTGCAATCTCCCTAAAGACAGTTCCAGAAACAACAGACCCAAAAATATTTTTAGTTGGGCCTTGAACAACCACAATACAGCTATAAACCGGGTCTTTAGATGGAAAATACCCACAAAAAGAAGCCTGGTATTTATTTCCATATCCTTTAGAGCCTTGAGCAATTTTTGATGTACCTGTTTTTCCAGCAATTGAAAACCCCCTAGCTTTTATATTTTTTGCAGTACCTCTTTCGACAACTCCTTCAAGCATTACCTTTAAATCCCTAAGTGTTGTTTTAGAACAAATAGATGCGTTTAAAATTCTCGGCTTATATTCTTTTTGAATCTCGCTACCATTTTTGATGCATTTTACAAATTGAGGCTGAAGTAAGGTTCCTTCATTTGCTACTGCATTGTATAAAGCCAATGTCTGAAGAGGGGTCATTTTAAGTTCATAACCAATAGACATCCAGGGAAGAGTAATTCCAGTAAAAGTTGGATCTGAGGATTCTTTTATTAGTGGTACTCCTTCCCCTAGTATTGACAAACCAAGTTTTTGATGAATTCCAATTTTTTTTAATCCATCAATAAATTCCTGAGGCTCTTTTTTATAATTGTCATAAATTATTTGACTTATAACATTTGATGATTTCTCAAATGCATCTTTGATCGTATTTCTTCCATAAATTTTACCTCCGTCAGTAAGGTAATTATCGTAGAATTCATATCTGCCTGTCATATCTACAGAGTCGGTTATCTCGATCTTCCCCTGTTCTAAGGCAACTAAAAGTGAAGCAAGTTTAAATGTTGATCCTGGCTCAGAAGCTAATCCTACTGCATGGTTTTGAGCTTCAAAATAAGTTTCAGTCTTAGGATCAAATGAAAGGTTAGCAATAGCCTTAACAAACCCTGTTTTAACCTCCATCAAAACCGCACATCCTTTCTGTGCCTTTTGTTCTCTTAATTGTTTTAATAATGCAGACTCTGCAACATCCTGAATATTTACATCAATGGAAGTATAAATATCGCTTCCAGGGACAGGTTCAATAGATAGTTCATCATCCACTGGCTTCCATTCATTTCCCCTAATTTTCTCCATCAGCATCTGACCGTTCTGACCTTTCAAATACTCATTGAATGCACCTTCAATACCAACTAAAATTGATTTTTTTCCATCATTTTCTACAGCGTATCCTACCGTTCTATTAGCAAGCATACCATAGGGCTTTACTCTTTGATTAGATTTTAAAATAATACATCCCCCCCTATATTTACCTAAATTAAAAATGGGAAACTTTTTTAGTCGCTCTATTTGATCATTTCTTAAACCTCTTGCAATAAAAAAGTATCGGTTACTATCAAGCCTTTGGTTTTCTAATTCGGACTTCCATTTGATAGATGTTTTTCTAGCTAAAAGCAGACTTAAGGAGTCTGACAGTTCAGAAATGTTATCGATAAAGTCTTGCTCACGGATAGTAACCAAGTCAACAAAGACCTTATATCTTGGAACAGAAAGAGCAAGGGATGTCTTTTGCTCATTAGAAGCATAAATATTTCCTCTTGGAGCTAATACCTTTTTAGAAATAAAAATTTGTTTATTAGCGTCAGATTTTAACTGTTCACCTTTAAATATTTGCAGATAAAATATTTGAACAACTATTCCCAACCCCATAAAAAGGACAAGAAAATAAACTGAATAAAGTCTAATTAAGGATTCTTTATTTTTCATTTGTCAGAACTCTTATTGTGAATAATTAGCGGTGGATCTACCGACTCATATAAACCCCATTTCTCAGTCTCTTTTACTACCTTGCTTTGAAGACTTTCCTTATCGTATAGCTCCAAGTCGGATTGCAACTCTGAGTATAACTTTTCACCTGTTTTGCTTTTTTTAGAAATCTCTAAGACAACACCATCGACATGGTATCCATAAGCAACATAGAGAACCATTAAAAAAGTAACATAAACTAAAAAAGGAGTATTGTTAATCACCATTCCTTTTTTGAAAAGATCTCCAGAGAATATTTCTTTAAAAATTGTCATTTTATTTTTTTTGCACTTCTTAATTTTGCGCTTCTAGCTCTTGGATTTAATTTTATTTCAGCGTCATCGGGAACTATTGGTTTTTTATTCACCAAATCAAACGGCTTAGAAATATTTCCAAAAAAATCTTTTTCTAAATCCCCTTTGCAATTTCCTGTTTTGAAGAAGTTTTTAACCAGTCTATCTTCCAAGGAATGGTAAGTAATGATTGTAACGATTCCTTGTTTTTTTAGAACTTTTGGCAACTGGTTCAAAAACTCAATCAAAGCGTTTAATTCCTGATTCACTTCAATCCTTATTGACTGAAAAACTCTTGCTAAAAATTGATTTTTCAATTTTTGAGGGACTAAAAACTCAATACATGAAACCAAATCTTGAGTGGTAGTTAATTTGTTTTTAGTTCTTCTCTCTATAATATTTGATGAAAGCCTTTTAGACTCCACAGTTTTAAAGTCTCCGAACTGAGAGAAAATATTTTCAAGCTGGACTTTATCATAAGTGTTTATCAGATCGCAAGCATCAAGTGCTGCACCTTTATTCATTCTCATATCAAGTCTTTCGTCAAATCGAAAAGAGAAACCTCTTTCAGGATTATCAAACTGGTATGAGGAGACTCCTAAATCTGCTAAGATGCCAACTGGAACACCATGGCCAAAAGCCTCTAAAACATTTTGAATATTTCTAAAGTTTTGTCTAACCAATGAAAATCTTTCATCTGTTATATGATTTCTACAGGCATCAGCATCTTGATCAAAAGCCAAGAGCTTACCTTTGTCAATTTGATCAAGAATTGCTCTAGAATGGCCTCCTCCACCAAAAGTGACATCTACATAAAAACCAGAAGGGTCAGAAATTAAAGCTTCAGTAGCTTCGTTTAAAAGAACAGGTATATGATATTGATCAACTTTCATCTGCAGACTCCCCCATGACTTCGTGAGCCAATTGATCAAAACCATCCCAGTCATCTTTCATCATGGACTCATAGGTATTTTTATCCCATAATTCCCACAAATCAACATTTGCAACAATAACTAGTTCTTTTTTAATCCCAGCCCAACCAACTAAACCCTTTGGAAGCAGCAGCCTACCATTACTATCTACAGTAATTTTAGTAGCACCTTTTTGAAACATACGAGCAAATTTCCTATCCTTAGATTTAAACCTATTGAGCTTTCTCAATTTGCTCATAACCACCATCCACTCCGAAGAAGTATACATAGAAAGGCAGTCATCAACTCCTCTTGAAACAACAAACTGTTCTTGATCTGCAGGAGATAATTGTTTTCTAACGTCAGAAGGAATCAACATTCTTCCTTTAACATCAAGCTTACAATAATATTCTCCGATAAATCCTGACAATTGACTCAAATTTTAAATGTAAATCTAATAATAATTTACCCACTTTTTCCCACTAATATAACTTTGTGGATAACTTTTAACGATTAATTATAAAATATGTTTCAATATAATTGAATTTTAATCTGTTAAAGATTAAAAAATATAAGTGGTAAAATGTGGGTACTATTTTTTTTTAACATTATTCTATCAACTATTTGCTACCTTTAAAATGAAATGATATTTGACTGATGGACGTTCAAAAAAATGTTGACATAGCTAAAGTAATAGAGAAAAAAAATCCTAGATTTTTTAAGCTAATGCCAAGGTTTTTGTTAAGAAAACTCAAATCCTTACTTCACGAAAGTGATTTAAACAAAATTTTGAAAAATTTATCTGGAAAAGAAAAACTTGATTTTATAAGTGGTGGCCTAAAGGAACTCCGAGTAATATCGAGCAATAATGGGCTAAAGGAAATTCCAAGAAAAAAAGGAGTTATTATAGTGGCCAATCACCCACTTGGAGGCCTAGATGGACTTGCGCTTATTAACGAAATAGGGAAATACAGAAAGGACATCAAGTTTTTAGTGAATGATGTATTATCAGAAATTGAACCTTTTAAGCCTTACTTTATACCCATTAATAAGCATGGCTTGAACTCTAGAGAAAACATAGTAAGACTTGAAGAGTTATTTGAGTCTGACAAATGCATAGTAATTTTTCCATCAGGATTAGTGTCAAGAAAAAAAAGTGGAATTATAAAAGACTTAGAGTGGAGAAAAACATTCGTAACAAAAGCCAAAAAACACAACAAACCAATTTATCCAGTTTATATTAGTGGACAAAACTCAAATAGATTTTATAAAATTGCTAAATGGAGAAGCTTAATTGGCATTAAAATAAATCTTGAAATGTTTTTTCTTGTAGATGAAATGTTCAAACAAAAAGGAAATACTATTGAAATAACTATGGGCAAGCTAATTGACCCGAAAATTCTCGATAATAAAAAAAATGATTCAGAATGGGCCCAAGCAATTAAAAATTATGTATATAAAATACAAAACAATATTAATTTTGAATTTATAGAATCAATAAAAAAATGAAAAAAATTATTAATCCTATACCAACTTCTATTCTTGAAAAAGAAATAAATAAAGACACCTTTGTAAGAAAAACTAATTATTGTAATCATGATATATATATAGTAGATTACAACAACCATCCAAATACTACCATGGAAATCGGCAGACTTAGAGAACTTAGTTTTAGAAATGCTGGTGGAGGAACAGGAAAATCATATGATTTGGATGAATTTGACACTAGAGAAGAAGCGTTCTACAAACAACTTATAGTTTGGGATCCTGAAGAAAAAAAAATAATAGGGGGATATAGATTTATGCTAGGAAGTGAAGTAATTAATTCTTCAAAGTACAACAATACAGCTACAAATAATTTATTTGATTTTAGCACTGATTTCTACTCTAATACATTGGGACTAACAATTGAATTAGGTAGATCATTTGTTCAACCAGAATATCAGCCAAGTTCGGGAAATAGAAAATCTATATTTTCTCTTGATAACTTATGGGACGGGTTGGGCGCTTTAGTGGTAGACAATCCGGAAATAAAATATTTTTTTGGCAAAGTAACCATGTATTTAGACTTTAATAAAAAAGGAAGAGATTTAATACTAGGTTTTATGAACCACTTTTTCAAAGATAAAGACCAATGGATTTCTGCAAAACAGCCCTTAGAATTGCACCACGACATAAGCTATTTTATTGACCAAATAAAAGAACTAAACTACAAGGACTCTTATAAAGAATTGACAAACAAGCTTAAAGAATTAAACTGCTCTTTACCCCCTTTAATTGCTGCATATATGAATCTTTCATCTTCTATGAAAACATTTGGAACAGCAATGAATTTAAAATTTGGAGATGTAGAAGAAACAGGAATTCTAATATCTATAGATGATATTTACCCAGAAAAGAAAGACAGACACGTGAACAGCTACAAAAAAATAAAATAACAATTATGGAAATTAACAAATCAGATTTCCTGTGTAGTAATTCTGACTGGAAAAAATGTCCAAAACCAAATCTCCCAGAATACGCATTTATTGGAAGATCCAATGTTGGAAAATCCTCTTTAATAAATGCACTTACAAATAGTAAAAAACTAGCAAAAACATCTGGAAAACCAGGGAAAACTCAATTAATCAATCATTTTTTAATAAATAACAATTTCTATCTAGCTGATTTGCCTGGTTATGGATATGCTAAAATTTCAAAGAAAATAAGAAATGAATTTCAAAGCTTTACGCTTAAATATTTAGAAAATAGAAAAAACTTAGTATGTCTGTTTATGTTAATTGACCTTAGAGTTCCACCTCAAAAAATTGATCTTGAATTCATGGAATATTGTGCCCTAAAAAAAATACCATTTGTGATATGCTTTACGAAAGCTGACAAACTTAAGAAAGTTGAGATTGAAGAAAATACTAATGAATATAAAAATTTCTTATTAAAAGAATGGGAATCCTTTCCTGTAAACTTTACTACTTCGTCAACCAAAAAAATAGGATTAGAGGATATTAAGCAATTTATTAACCAACACAATATTCAATTTAAATCCTGAAGACGAAAAAAAAAATATTAATTGCTCCACTAGATTGGGGCTTAGGTCATATATCAAGAACAATTCCACTTATTGAGCTACTCCATGAAAGAGGACACGAAGTAATTACGTGTGGAAATAAAATTTCAAATAATATTTATAAAAAAGAATTTTCAGAAATTAAACATATTGAAATTCAAGGCTACAAGCCTTATTATAGTAAAAAAGAAAGTCAAAAATGGGCTTTAATAAAACAAATTCCAAAATTTATAAAAACGATATATAGAGAGAGAAAGATAGCAGAGAAAATAAGTCTTGAGCAAAATGCGGACATAATTATTTCAGATAATAGATTTGGTTTTAGAAGCAGTAAAACATTGAATATATATCTAACCCACCAACTTAAAATAAAAGGCCCTTTACTTTTAATGAAGTTAGTTAACCAAATAAATAGACTATTTATCCAAAAGTTTGACTACTGTTGGGTTCCCGATTTTGAAAACTCATTACTATCTGGTGAACTATCTGATTTTAGTTTAAAAAAAACCTTTATCGGGCCACTAACTAGATTTAAAAAAAGTGAAAGTGAAAGAAAAAAGTATAAGTACAAATATTTAGCAATTATTTCTGGACCTGAACCACAAAGAAGTCTTTTGGAAGATGAAATTCAAAATTGCTTTGGCAAAACTAACGAGCATTGTGCAATAATAAATGGCCTTACAAAGACAAAAGAAACATCAACTGGAAAAATTACTTTTTACCCACATTTAGAAACAACTACTTTTAAAGAAATACTAATTAAATCAGAGCTTGTGATATGCAGGTCTGGATTCAGCAGCATTATGGATCTTTATGTTCTACAAAAAAAAGTACTTTTAATACCAACACCAGGTCAAACTGAGCAAGAATATCTAGCAAAATACCATCAAGAAACCCATTCAATTTGCTATCAAAAACAAGGGGAAATCAACCTTAAAAAAGCAAGTTTTAATTTTATCAAACCAAAGTATAGAACAAAAAAAAAGCTACTAAAAGCAGCTTTAGGTAAAATGAGTTTGTAAGCAATCTTCCTATCTAACAAGATTTATAAATCTATAGTCAGTGCCGCTTTTTTGCCAAATAACAGCTACGACATATAAATTATTATAACTCCATAAGCTAGAAGGTTCTAAAGCCACATCATTATAAGACTTAATATTATCCCCAGTTGAATTAAATACAATTGGAACTCCAAATGCTGAACCAATACCACTTGCTTCAGCCCTTAAAATATTATTATGCACATAATCAGAATCATAGGTTCCCAAAATATTTTGTTCAAAAACCTGACCATCCTCTAATATATAGACTGCTAAATAACAATTAACACCAGAAAACCCATTTGATAATTTAGAATGTACATTTATGTTCATTTTACTATCTGTAATCATAAAGTTTAAATCCATATTTACTTCAGAATTCAAAAGAAGATCTGCGCTAACAGCACTATCTAATTGACTGTAGTAATTAGGCACATCTGCTGTACCTACATAAAAGTGAGGTTCACCCTTAGGGCCATGAATACTATCTAAATAAGACTGAATGAAAGAACCTACATCTACAGAAAAATTATCATTGTTATGAAGAGTAATAATTTGAACATTTGAAAAATTATTTGAAAGATTATCAGAAAAGGTTTTACCCCAATCTCCACAATGTTGACACCAAGTACCTGTAGAATTAAATACTAAAGTTTTCTTTGCAACTTCAGGATAAGTACAACTACCATCATCTTTTGAAGCATCAATCTCATAAGCCAAACTTAATGGGTCAGTACAGCCTCTCTTTCTACATGATGAAAAAATAAGTACTAAAATAAGAATTAAAAAATGAATTTTATTATTCATTACTTCAAAAGTGTTAATTTTCTAAATTAACAAATCGATATCCTGATCCATCTTGCTGCCAAATAACAGCAACCACATATAAATTATCATGATTCCAAATTGTAGATGGTGCAAGAATTATGTCTGAAAGTGACGTAATGTTATTTCCATCAGCGTCAAATTCTAACAAATTACCAAAAGGATTTCCACTTCCACTACCCTCAGTTCTTAATATATTGTTATGAACAAAATTAGGGTCTACATTACTACCATCTATAGGGTTTACATACCCAGTTATTTTTTGATTTGCAACTTGTCCATCTTCCAAAATATATGCCGCTAAATAATAATTGTCTCCAGAGATACCAGGGGTTAATAAAGAATGAATATTAATATTCATTTTTCCATCTTGGATTGAAAAATTAAGGTCTACATTTACTTCAGGTGTTAAAAGAATATCAGAATTAATAGCTTGTGTAATTTGTGAGTAATTCAGTGGTTGTACTTCAGAACCTACAGCAAAACCAGGAGTTGACATACTTCCTAAAATATTAAACATATTGTATCCAACATCAACAGCAAATCCGTCATTAGAGTGTAAATCGATTACTTTAACGGTATTTGAGTATGTATTTTCAATATCATTGACCCACTGTGTTGCATATTCTCCACAGTAGTGACACCAATCTCCAGTTTTTCTTAAGACTAGAGATTTTTTTGAAACCTCTGGATAAGTGCAAGAACCGTCGTCTTTTTTAGCTTCAACATCATAGGATAAACTCATAGGATCAGTACAACCTTTTTTACTACAACTTGAAAAAACTGATATTAAAATTATAATCAGTGAAGAAGATTTATATATATATCTCATAATATTAAATTTTCGTTAAGGTAAAGAAAAAATTTGAACCTTCACCTACTTTACTTCTTACATGAACAGTATGTCCATGTGCTTCGATTATATGTTTAACAATTGAAAGTCCCAAACCTGTGCCTCCTTCATTCCTTGCTCTACTTTTGTCCACTCTATAAAAGCGTTCAAAAAGACGACTAATATGTTTTTCTTCAATCCCTGGACCATTATCTTCAATTTCAATCAATAAATTTTTTTCAACATTAGTAAACCGAACAACTAATTCTGTATCAGGGTCAGAGTAATTAATGGCATTTATAACTAAATTCTGAAACACCTGATCGATTTTATCCTTGTCACAACTTACTAAAATTTCATTCGAATAATTCTCAGCAAACTTTAGAGTTATCTTGTTCTCTTTGGCCTTCAACTCTAAACTTTCAAAAATATCTTGACATATTTCTACAATATTATTGTTCTGTATTTCCATGTTAATTCTATCAGATTCAAATCTTGATATCATATCTAAATCAATAATTATTTTATTCATTCTTTCTGCGCCCTTTAGAGCTCTTTGTAAAAATCTTTTGTTGATGGATGTATCTTCTAAACCACCTTCCAAAAGTGTTAAAATATAACCCTGAATACTAAATATTGGAGTCTTTAACTCGTGGGCAAGATTACCAATAAATTCCCTTCTAAACTTTTCTTCAGACTTAAGTTTCAACAATTCAGAACTATTTCTTTTTGCAAGTTTTAAAATCTCAACCTCACTTTTAGATAATATATCTTCATTCATATTCAATTTAAAGTCAGTACTTGAAATCTTGTAGTTTTGAACCAGCTGAAATAGCAATCTAATTTTTCTATTTATAAAAATTTCTAGCAAAAGAAAAATCACAGCAGCTGTTAGAATGAAAAAAAATAAAAAAAATAAAAAACAAGCAGAAACACTTAAACTATTATTTTGAAAATAGAAATTGTAGATATACACAGTTAAAAATGACAATACAGAAACTATTAATGAACAAAAAATGGTAAATTTAAATGGTGTATTAATTTTCATTGCACTTGAGAAATACTTAACCAAAGATAATAAGTTAAAGCTTTAAAAATCAGGATGAAAAACATAAATATTCTTGTCATATGTACCGGGAACAGCTGTAGAAGTCAAATAGCAGAAGGATATTTGAAATATTTTAGCAAAAAATTAAATATGAATACAAATATTTATAGTGCAGGTGTAAGGGCAGAAGGAATAAATAAAAATGCCATAGAAATAATGGCTAAAGATGGAATTGACATAAGTAACCACACTTCAAACACCATAGAAGAATACAAAAACACAGAAATTTCTTATGTAATAACAGTTTGTGACCATGCAAACGAAAGCTGTCCAGTATATTTAAAGGAAGTCAATCTCACACATCAAAATTTCTCAGACCCATCGAAAGTCATAGGAAATGAATTTGAAATTCAAAATGCATTTGAAAAATGTAGGGAGGAAATCAAATCATTCACCTTTAGCTTTTTGAAGAAAGTTTGAAAATTTAATTATATTGATTTTCTTGTGTCCAATGATTTTTGGTAACCAATCATCACAAGTAATAACATTAAAAAACTATAGAAAAAATCCTCGATTGGTATTGTAAAAATCCTCACTGATAGATTATTAGTGTCGTCATACCAAACTATCTCGCCATCTATCATTGACCCAGTAAGAAGTCCATTAACAATGAAAAAAGGAATTAAGAGAATAATATATGTTTTGAAAAAAACTTTCATATTTACAAAAAAAGGAGCAATTAGCATAGCGATTGACAACCCTATAAAAGTAGATGAAGTATACATTCTATCTTTGTAAAGAACACCTAGGACAATTAATACGAAACTAATAGACCAGCATAAGGTTTTCATGGGTCGATATTCTATATTTTTCGATAGAGTCCACACTACATGGTAAGTAAAGAGACAACAAAATGGAATAGAAATAAAAAACAACCATTCCTCAATTGGCAAGTTAAATAAATATATCCCAGTAACATACTTAGAATTAAAACCCCAAATTTCTAAACTAGTAAACCAAATATCATGAGGAATAAACAATATTAACATTAAAGACAAACCAAACCCTAAAGATTTAAAGTGTAAATAAAATTTTAATCTTTTATGGAAAGAAAAAATTAAGGGGACTAAAACCGAACAAAAAAGTATCGTTAGGTATAAATATTTCTGCATAAAGTTATTTAAATTGCCTGAAATATTTTAAAGGAACCAAAAGCATACCAAAACATACACCATCTTCTTTGGATAGTTTTTTATGATGCGCTTTGTGGCCCCTTCTTATAGCCAACAAATATCTATTTTTAGTTTTCTTAAGAACTTTTACTCTTTGGTGAATAAATAAATCGTGAACAAAAAAATAAGCCATTCCATAGAACGTAATTCCCATACCAATCCAAAAAGGAATAAATTCTAATCCTAGTTCACTACCATATATAATTAAAATAGAGCCTGGTAATGCAAAAATCAAAAAGAAGAAATCATTTTTTTCAAAAAAACCTTTGTTATCTCGAGTATGATGGTCTCTATGAAAATACCATAATAAACCATGCATAATAAAACGATGTGTAAACCAAGCAACAAATTCCATGGCAAAAAAAGTAACTATAAAAACAGAAAAATTAATTAAATCCAATTGAATTGATTTTGAAACATAGATTCAAAGGTGATGAAGAGTTTTTTGAAGTTGGGAACTCTTATTCTTTCTTCCATTAATCTGTCTGATGAAACCTTTTTTATCTTTTTAAATAAAGAAAAATAATATCTGTAAGCTACATAAACCCCTAACCTTGAAGAGGATGGCAAGTTAACAATTCCTTCAAGAGCACTTTCGAAATCATTTTGAATATCTTGTTCTATTTTTAGTTTTTCATCAGGTGTGAATTTTTCCAAATCAACTCCTGGAAAATAAGTTCTACCCAGTTCTTGATAATCTGATTTAACATCTCTTAAAAAATTGATTTTCTGAAAAGCAGCACCCAACCTACGAGCAGGTTCTTCAAGTTTAAAGTACAAATCATTATCGCCATTTACAAAAACTTTCAAACACATTAGACCAACAACTTCTGCAGAACCTACAATGTATTCTTTGTAATCAACACTAGAATATTGAATATCGTTTAAATCTTGTTCCATACTTAGAAGAAACTTATCAATTAAATCTCTTTCAATGGAGTATTTATTAACTACCATTTGAAAAGCATGAAGAATTGGATTAACACTTATTTTTCTATCAAGAGCTTTATAAGTTTCTTCTTTAAATTCTTGAAGCATTTCAGATTTAGGATAATCGTGAAATGTATCAACAATTTCATCTGCTAAACGAACAAAACCATAAATGGAAAAAATAGCATCGTGAATATTCTTATCTAATAATTTAATTCCCATGGAAAAACTAGTGCTGTAAAGCTGGGTTACATTTTTACTAGCGTTTAGGGATAATTTATGATACAACTCTATCATCTATAATTTATTTAAATATTTATCAATTTCAATGGCTGCAATTTGGCCCGAAATAATACTCGGTGGAACTCCAGGTCCTGGGACAGTGAGTTGACCCGTGTAATAAAGATTTTTAATTTTTTTATTTCTCATTCTAGGCTTAAGAAAAGCAGTTTGTCTTAAAGTATTTGCTAATCCGTAAGCATTTCCTTTGAAAGAGTTATAGTCTTTTTCAAAATCATTAACACAATAGGATTTTTTAAATATTATATTTTTTTCAATATCATTTCCTGTTAAATCTCTGAGTCTTTTTAATACAATATCAAAATACTTTTCTCTCATTTCATTTGTATCTTCCAAACCTGGGGCTAGAGGAATTAAAAACATCAAATTCTCATTTCCTTTAGGGGCTATGGATGGATCAGTAATTGAAGGGCAAGATAAATAAAAAAGTGGATTTTTTGGCCATTTTGGATTATCATAAATTTCTTTAGCATGCTGATCGAAATCAGCATCAAAAAATAAATTGTGGTGTTGTAAATTATTTAACTTTTTGTCAACTCCTAAATAAAAAAGTAAACTTGAAGGAGACATTTCTCTACTTTGCCAATATTCAAGAGAGTAATTTCTAAAAGGTTTTTCTAGTAATTTTTGTTCAACATGGTGATAGTCTGACGAAGCAACAACACCGTCAAACAATAATTTTTCACCATTAACTAAAATATTTTCTATTTTTCCATTATTTACATTGATTTTTTCTACGTTTGAGTCACAATTTATTATTACTCCCTTCTCCTTGGCTAAATTGGATAGTCCAATAATAATTTCATGAAACCCACCCATCGGATAATAAGTTCCTTGTGAAAATGCTGAGTAGTTCATAAGAGAATAAAGAGCTGGTGTATTTTGTGGAGTTGCACCCAAAAAAAGAACAGGAAATTCCATCAATCTAGTTAGTCTACTATCCGAGAAATATTTTTTGACATAGGATCTAAAATTAGAAAACACGTCAAGGTAAAGAACACCAATTAAAACTTTTAAATTTATAAATTCAAATATTGAATGTGATGGCTTATAAACTAAACTATCCATCCCAATTTTATATTTTACTGCTGCTTTTTTTAAAAACTTTTTGAGCTTAGAGCCACTTCCCTTTTCAATATTTTCAAATAAAACAACAAGTTCTTCAAATGATGCAGGAATATTGATAGTGTTATCTTTTCCATAAATAACTGAAAAACCAGGGTCTAATTTTTGTAAATTATAATAATCCCCAACTTTTTTTCCATGTCTTGCAAAAAACTTATCGAAAACATCTGGCATCCAATACCAACTTGGACCCATATCAAAGGTGAAACCATTAGTTTCAAACTTTCTCGCTCTTCCTCCTATAGAACTATTTTTTTCAAAAAGAGTTACATGATAACCTATTGAAGCAAGTTCTATTGCTGAAGTTAAACCCGCAAATCCCGAACCGATTACAGCAATTTTTTTCAATTAAGAGAAGAGTTGCTAAAGAATCTATCAAATTCGTCCAACTTGTAAAAAACTTTTCCGTGAGTATTAACAAGCCTCAATAAATCTGGATTTCCAGCAAAGAATAATTTGGTATTGGAATGATTGTGAAGATCGTCACAAAACTTTTGTAAAAGTGTAACTTTTTGACCAACAATAAATGTAGTAAAGAGAATATCTGGTTTTATTTTTTCAATACATTGTAATATGCTGTCAATTGAAATAGTTTTACCTACGTTAACAATATCAAAACCATTTTCTTTAAGTATCATATTTGAATATAATAAAGCAAAATCATGATCTTCCCAAGGTGGCAAGAATAAATAAGCTTTTTTATTTTTTCTCACAGGTGAATCCGCTGATTCAATAGCATGAAAAAATTTTTGTTTGATAAGATTGGATAAAAAATGTTCCTGGGCAGGAAATAGTTCTCCTGAAGACCATAACGCACCAATTCTTCTTAGTGTTGGTATAAAAACATTTTCATAAACAAATGACAAACTATAATCTTTTCTGAGGGAATTGTAAGTTTTATTAAAAAGTGGTTCATCAAACTGAAGTGAACAAATCACAAAGCTATTGATTTGTGCTTCGAAAGATGCAGAGTTTGATGTCAATGATATTACCTTAGTCGATAATTCGTCCAAGGATAAAGAAGCAATTTTGCTAATTTTAAGACCATTATTAATTAGGAATGATATATTTAAAATTTTCTTGAGTTGGTCATCATTGTAAGCTCTAATATTTGTATCAGATCTTTCTGGACTTACTATATTATATCGTTTTTCCCAAATACGTATAGTGTGTGATTTAATTCCTGATAGTTTTTCAAGATCGGCGATTGAGTAAGTTTGCATTTGTTTAATTTTTAGCTAAATTAATTAAACATAATTAATAAAACAAGAATTTTAAAGATTTTTGTTTAATATTGTCTTCAAAATTATAAACAAAAATTTCAAGTTCTTAACAATTAAAAATTTTCAAAGCTAATGCGATATCTAGTATTATTAATAACATTATTTGCAATATTCAATATTTCATATTCTCAAAGTGGAGTTTTAAAAGGATATGTAAAAGATGCAACAAGTAATGAAGAAATTCCTTTTGCAAACGTATTTGTGGAGCAACTTAACTCAGGAATCGCAACCGATTTTGATGGTTTTTTTGAATTTAAAGAATTGAAGCCAGGCCTGTATACCATTAAATGTTCATTTGTAGGTTATGAGTCCAAAACATTTGCAGAAATTAATGTTAACCCAAATAAACCTACCATACTTAATATAAAATTAATCGAATCATCAACATCACTTGATGTGGTAGAAATAACAGCTTCTCCATTTCAAAAAAGCGAGGAAAGTCCAGTTAGTAAAAGAAGTATTAGTGCAACAGAAATTTATAGAAACCCTGGAGGAAATAGAGATATTTCAAAAGTAATTCAATCTCTTCCAGGCGTTGCCTCTACTGTATCATTTAGAAATGATATTATAATAAGAGGTGGAGCTCCTAACGAGAATAGATTTTATTTGGATGGCATAGAGATTCCTAACATCAATCACTTTGCAACCCAAGGATCTTCAGGTGGACCAGTTGGCATGATAAATGTAAATTTTATTAGAGAAGTAGATTTATATTCTGGTGCATTTCCTGCTAACAGAGGAAATGCTTTAAGCTCTGTGATGGAGTTCAAACAAATTGATGGAAATCCAGACAGAATAGCATCCTCTTTAACCGTTGGTTCTAGTGATTTTGGAATAACACTTGATGGTCCAATTAATAATAAAACCACCTTTGTTTTTTCTGCTAGAAGATCTTATCTACAGCTTTTATTTAGCGCAATTGGATTGCCTTTTCTTCCGACTTACAATGATCTTCAGTTTAAAACAAAAACCAAATTAAATGACAAAAATCAAATCACTGTAATTGGCCTTGGAGCCATAGATGATTTTGTTCTAAACACTGGCATTAATGACAATGAGACAGATCCTGAATTGATAGAAAGAAACAATTATATTTTGGGATATATTCCAGTTACTACTCAGTGGAATTATGCTGTTGGAATGAACTGGACACATTTTAAGGAAAATAGCTTTCAAAATTTTGTTCTTTCTAGAAATCACTTAAACAATCGATCAATTAAATACAAAGATAATGTTGAAATAAATGAAAATCTTCTACAAGATTATCTCTCAGAAGAAATAGAAACTAAATTTCGTTTTGAAAATACCATGAGAAATAATGGTTGGAAATTAAATTTTGGAACTGGATTAGAAGCGGTAACATATAAAAACAAAACATTTCAAAAGATAATTTTTCAGAACTTTCCAGACACACTAGATTTTAATTCCGAACTTAATTTTATAAAAACAAGTGTATTTGGTCAAATAAGTAAAAAAGCATTTGATAATAAAATTATAGCATCTTTTGGTTTAAGAACTGATCAGAATTCTTATTCAAAACAAATGTCTAATCCATTGAAACAACTCTCACCAAGGTTTAGTCTAGCTTATGCTCTTGGTGAGAAAAGCAGTCTGAATTTCAATATTGGCCAATACTTTCAACTCCCTGCATATACTGTAATGGGATATAGAAATAACAAAAATGAACTTGTAAATAAGGACAATGAAATCACCTATATAAATAACAAGCATTTGGTTTTTGGAATTGAGACCAATCCAGGTAATTTTAGCAAACTTACTATAGAAGGTTTTTATAAAAAATACGATAATTATCCATTTTTATTAAAGGATAGTATATCACTAGCAAATCTTGGTGGAGATTTTGGAGTTATTGGAAATGAATCGGTATCTAGCACATCACAAGGAAGATCATACGGTTTGGAATTCCTAGCACAAAAAAAGTTGAATAAATCATTTTATGGAATTATGGCCTACACATGGGTAAGAAGTGAATTCAAGAATAAAAAAAATGAATACATCCCATCAGCTTGGGACAACCAACATATAATTAGTCTGACAGGTGGTTTTAAATTTAAAAAAGATTGGGAATTAGGAATGAAATTTCGTTTTTCTGGAGGTTCTCCATATACACCATATGACACACTTAATTCTTCATTTTCTTATGTATGGGATGTGAATTCATTCGGTGTTTTTGATTACAACCAATTAAATGGAGTAAGATTAAAATCCAACCATGGTTTAGATATTAGGATTGATAAAAAATGGTATTGGAAAAAAGTCACTCTTAATGTTTACTTAGACATTCAAAATTTGTATAATTTCCAAGCAGAAACTCCACCAAGTCTAATTGCTGTTAGAAATACAGATGGTAGCTTCCAAACCATATCAGGGTCCAACCCCAAAAGGTATAATTTGAGATATATTGACAATACAGCTGGCACAGTTCTACCATCTATTGGATTGCAATTTGAATTTTAATTTATTCTTGTAAAGCTTCTACTGAAACAATTTCTGGAATTAACAACTTGAGATTTTCTTCTAATCCAGCTTTCATAGTAACAGAGCTAACTGAACAGGTCTGACAAGCTCCTAAGAGTTTTACAATTACTCTGTTATCTGAAGTAATTTCAACTAGCTCCATGTCACCACCATCATTGTGTAAATAAGGTCGAAGATCATCAATTGCTTTAAGTACTATTTTTTCTGTTTTATTCAATTTAAGTGGAGCATTTAGGGGCGCCATATTCAACACCAACTAATTTTGTTGGCTCTAATTTAGCATTTCTTTCTTCAATATTTAAAATTAATTTATCACAAAGATCGTTATAATTTTTTTCAACTATAGTTTCTTGTTGTAATACGGCTGGTCTTCCAACATCTCCGCTTTGTCTTATACTTTCTACTAATGGGACTTTTCCCAAAAGTTCAAGATTGAGGGATTTAGCTAAGTTTTTACCACCATCTTCTCCAAATATGAAATACTTTTCTTGCGGATGATTTTTCGGAGTAAACCAAGACATATTTTCAACTAGTCCCAAGACAGGAACTTTTATATTATCCATTTTAAGCATTGCTACAGCTTTTTTTGCATCTGCTAAAGCAACTGGCTGAGGAGTTGTCACCACAACAGCACCTGTTAATGGAAGAGACTGAACAATTGATAAATGAACATCTCCAGTTCCTGGTGGAGTATCAATAATTAAATAATCTAATTCTCCCCAATCTGCATCAAAGATTAATTGCTTTAGAGCTTTTACTGCCATTGGACCTCGCCAAACTACTGCTTCATCTAGTTCGGCAAAAAAACCAATGGAAAGAATTTTTACTCCATAATTTTCTGCAGGAACAATAACTTGTTTTTTGTTAATCTCTCTGGAAATGGGCCTGTAATGAAGAACATCAAACATTATTGGCATGGAAGGACCATATATATCTGCATCGACAACACCAACATTGAAACCTTTTTTTGCTAACCCAACAGCTAAATTCGCAGAAACTGTAGATTTACCAACACCACCCTTTCCCGAAACAACTGCAATAGTATTTTTTATATTAGCTAATACACTTTGGGTTGCTTCAGCTTTTTTCATAGCATGAACATTAACTTCTATAGAATAATCCTTCCCAATGGATCTTTCAATTGCAAATGCGCAAGCCTCTTGCATTCTCTTTCTAGCATGCATTGCTGCATTTTTCATTTGAACTGAGAAACTGACCTTGTCCTCTAGCACTTTAATATCATTAACCAATCCAAGAGAAACAATATCCTTCCCAAAGTCCGGTTCAATTACTTTTTTTAAAGATTCAAGTATAGTTTCAGAATTGATTTTCATGTTGTAAAAATATATAGATAATTTATTTAAAATTAAATTGTTAATTCTTTTATTGGATCCCAAAGGTAGTTATTGAAGTCTACTATACTATCAGCCTTTATATTCAATCCTTCTTTTTGGAGCTCGTATTTCATGTAATTTTGACTTGGAAAATTATTTTTCCCTGTCAACAACCCATTTCTATTAACTACTCTATGCGCTGGAATTTTACTGTTTTGGGATACTTTATTTAGAGCCCAACCAACTACTCTTGAGCTCTCCTTAGCACCTAAATAATTAGCAATCATTCCGTAACTAGTAACTTTTCCCTTGGGAATTAATTTAACAACTTCGATAACATCTTTAAAAAAATCACTCATTTATCAACAAAGAATTTAGTATTTGTAGTGAACATCTCAATATTTGAAATATACTCCATTATATAAATTCCATTACTATAATTAGACAAGTCAATTTTCAAATAATCACTAACCCCGTGAAGCACATCAACTTTTGAACCTAAAACATTGTAAATATTTATTTTATAATCTGCTAAATCCAAATGTTTCCTGTAAAAGTAAATGTAATTGGATGCAGGATTTGGAAAAATATAAAAAGGATCTTCTACAGTTGATGGGGGTGGTTCAAAGTCAAATAAATAGAGTCCAGATGTTCTATCGGATGCCAAAACCAGATTACTATTATTAAAAGGATAAACCCCCCACAAACCCCTGTAAATTAAATTATCACTTCCAGGATAAGTATCGTAAAAACCTATTTTCTTAGTATTAAATGGATCTGAAATATCAAAAACCTGTAACCCATCGTTGTAATAACTAACGTAAGCAATATCGTTTATAAATATAGCATTGTGTGCCAATGCCTGTTCGTAAGACTCTGCCGAGAAAATAGAACTGACTGAAATATTATTTAAATCTGATACATCTAGCACTTTAATCTTCATAGAGGGTGTTTCATCACACATAATATAGGTCTTTTTATCTCCTGAAATCCATCCCGAATGATTGTATCCTTTGTCTGGATAAACAGTAAGAGAGGATAGCTCATATGCAAATCCTTGATGGTGAGATTTAATAACTCTAAGACCATCATATCCACAATTTAAAAAAGCAGTATCGTTGTAAACATAGGCATCATGTACATGACCAACCTCATCGTAATTATAAATTAATTCAGGGGAAATAGGATTACTTAAATCATAAACACTTAAAGCATGAAAACCATTAGGTGTTGCTACAGCACACCCGTAAAGCTTTGCATTTGCAGTATCAATAAATATATTATGAGCACGGACTATTAGTGAGTCACTGTCGTATACTAGATGGACACTATCTGGTAAATAACTCAAATCCATAATTTGAAGGGAGCTAGCATTTTCATCACAAACTGCGTACAAGTAACCATTGTAGTCATGAAAATCTCTATGAATTGCTTGATTACCTTCATACTTTCCAGCAACAAAGTCTATTTCTTCAAGCTTATTATTATTTATACTCAAAATATGGGTGCCATTTGTAGAACCAATAACAGCGTATTTATCATTTTCAATTTCTAATCCCCATACATCGTTAAAAACTGATTCACCGTCATTGGTAATCGGTAATCCATCTATATACCATTGGTCAAGTAATTCAATATTATTTGATTGCGAAAACAAACAAAAAGGAATAAATAATAAAAGAATAAATATTTTTCTCACAAGTATTACAAAAAGTATTACAAAGTTAATAATAGTTAAGGTATTTTTATTAATGAATTTTATTCGTTTATTTGTTTATTAACAAGAACTGCAAAAGTTTATTAAAATCTGTTCTAATTTTTTTGAAAAATGAAGAGCTTAGTAATCATACCTACTTATAATGAGATTGAAAATATCTCTAACATAATTCATGCTGTCTTAGCTAAAAAAGATGATTTTCATGTTCTAATTGTAGACGACCAATCTCCAGATGGGACAGGAAAGGTTGTTAAAGACATGATAAAAAAAAATAAGTCTGTATTTATTGAAGAAAGAAAGGAAAAGTCTGGTTTAGGAACGGCTTACATACATGGATTTAAATGGGCCATTAAAAACAAGTACGATTATATATTTGAAATGGATGCAGATTTCTCTCATAGTCCTGATGACCTGCCAAGATTACTTTACAATTGTGCTAATAAATCTGCAGACTTGTGTGTTGGATCGAGATATGTGCCTGGCGGAAAGATTATCAATTGGCCAAAATCAAGGTATTGGCTGTCCTTCTATGCATCGCTTTATGTGAGATTAGTTTTGGGGATAAATATTAAAGATACGACTGCAGGTTTTAAATGTTATTCTAGAAAAGTCTTGGAAAAAATTGATTTAGATAATATTTGGTTTGTAGGTTATGCATTTCAAATAGAAATGAAATATAGCGCTATTAAACTAGGTTTTAAAGTAAAAGAAATTCCTATTCACTTTAAAGATAGAGAACTTGGCCATTCCAAGATGAATATTGGAATTTTTAGAGAGGCTTTTATTGGGGTATTAAAATTAAGATCTAAAAAATTTGAAAATTAAAACTGTTATAAGAAATGCAGAAATAATTAACGAAAATCAACAATTTTTCGGGGATATAGCAATTGAAAATTCTAAAATTTCTGAAATAAAAAAAGGTTCTATAAGTGGAACATACGACCATGAATATGATGCAAGTGGATTAATAGCAATTCCCGGAATGATTGATGATCAAGTTCATTTTAGAGAGCCTGGGTTAACTCATAAAGCAAATATATATTCAGAATCAAGAGCTGCAGTGGCAGGTGGAATTACAAGTTTCATGGAGATGCCTAATACAGTTCCCAATACTGTAACCCAAGAACTATTAGAGCAAAAATATTCTGTAGCCAAAAAAAACTCAATAGCAAATTATTCCTTTTTCATGGGTGCAAACAATGAAAATCTTCAAGAGGTACTAAAAACAAATCCTAATAATGTTTGTGGCATTAAAGTTTTTATGGGTTCTTCTACAGGGAATATGCTCGTTGATAACAAACAGACATTGTCTCAAATATTTAAAAATAGTTCTTTACTAATAGCTACTCACTGTGAAGATGAACATACAATAAGAAAAAATACTGCAATATTTAAAGCAAAATATGGAGAAAACATTCCTTTTGAAATGCATCCTATAATTAGGTCCGAAGAGTCTTGCTATTTATCTTCTTCATTGGCTGTTGAGTTGGCGAAAAAATATGAATCAAGACTTCATGTATTACATATTTCAACAGCAAAAGAATTAGGACTTTTTAATAATGACAAGAGCATAAGAAATAAAAAAATAACTGCTGAATGTTGTATACATCATTTATGGTTCAATGATTCAAAATATTTTGATAAGAAAAGTTTAATTAAATGGAATCCTGCCGTCAAATCAGAAGATGACAGAAAAGCACTTATCAAAGCTATAAATGAAAACATAATTGATGTAATTGCAACAGATCACGCTCCTCATACTTTTGAAGAGAAAAATAATTCCTATTTATCTGCTCCTTCTGGTGGACCATTAGTTCAACATGCTATACTTGCTTTACTTGAACTAGAAAAAACTAATCAAATAAATCTGAAACAAATTGTAAAGAAGACAAGTCACGATGTTGCAGAATGCTTTAAAATTGAAAAAAGAGGTTATTTAAGAACGGATTATTTTGCAGATATAGCTCTTTTGGATAGAAATACAAATACAACGGTAGAAAAAGAAAATATTTTATATAAATGTGGGTGGTCTCCATTCGAAGGAACTAAATTTACAAGCATTATTAACAGTACATTCATTAATGGCAAAAGAGTTTATCACAAAGGAGAATTTAATAACAACACTACCGGAATGAGATTAATATTTAAAAAGTGATTAAATATTTTAAAATATTTATTCTTTTAATTGCAGTAACAAGTTGTTTAGAAGAAAAGCCAAAAGACAATATTAAAGATCCACCCATTAAAGCGAAGGAATTTCAAACTATAATTAAAAAAATATGGTTAGTAAACGCCCACCTTTATAACAATAAAAAATTCACTCAAATCCCAAGAGATAGTGTCGGTAGTACAACCAACAAACTCTTAGAGGATTATGGTTTTAAAAAAGAAGATTTTAAAAAATCTATTAAATATTATTCCGAAAATCCAAGATTACTTGACAGTATAATTAAAGATCTTAGAGATAGTTTAGAAAAAGTTTTTATTAGTATTTCACACGATGTTAATAAAGAAGATCAGATAATTATTCAGCAAGACTCACTGAAAAACATATTAAAAGAAAGTTCTAAATTTATAGGTAATATGAAATTTAAAAAAGATTTAGAACCATCGGGCATTTCTAAAAATCAAATGTTAGACTCCTTAAAAATTAATAAATGAAAATACCAAAAATTACCCTAGGAATTTTAACCACATTTGTTTTAACAACTTCCTGCAGTGGTTGGTCAGAAAAAGACAAGGAGAGATATTTAAACGAATGTGAAAAAGCAAAATTAGATTCAATATTTTGTAATTGTAGCTTAGAAAAAATAACTGCCAACTACAATAGTTTTGAACATGCTATGAGAAATGAAAACGATTTCCCAGAAATTTTTAAAGCCTGTAAATAATACTAAATTAGTTTTTTATAAAAAAAAAGTAAAAGACCAAAACACAGGATAATACTCAAGGTAACATTGACAATAGCCCAGTAATAATTTCCAGATTTCAATAATTCTATAGTTTCAAGACTGAATGTAGAAAAAGTGCTTAACCCTCCGCAAAACCCTACTATTATAAAAAGCTTAGTATGTTGATTTAAATATTTTGATTCTGACAAAAAGACTAATAAAAGACCTACGACTAAACAAGATATTAAATTAGAAAATAATGTACTAATAGGAAAATCTCCTTTGTAAAATTGAGAAATTAATTTTGAAATAAAATACCTTACTAGTGCTCCAAAGCCTCCACCAAAAAAAACAGCAATAGTAGAAATCATAATTTTAAAATGAATTTATTTATATACTTAGAACTTATAAAAGATAGTATAAAACCTAAAGTCCAACCTCCAATAATATCTGAAAGATAGTGAACTCCTAAATATATTCTACTGTAAGATATTAAAACGACGAAAATCAATAAATATAGCCATGATTTTGGATATAAATTTTTAATCACATTAAAAACCATAATTCCAACAATTGACATATTTGTAGCATGATTAGATACAAAGCCAAACATTCCACCTTTATATTCATTTACAAAATTTAGGTGTTTAGAAATCTCCAAGTGATGGCTTGGTCGAAATCGTTGAATTGTTTCTTTAATTAAATCATGAGCAATTAGGTCCCCTAACCCAACAGTAATAACAATAATAGCAACTAGTCTAAGTGCTTTTTTTAAACTATAAATTTTAAAAATTAAATAAATAAATAAAATGTAGAAAGGGATTCCAAAAATTGGATTAGTAATCAACCACATAAATTGATCAAAGTATGGATTATTTGAACCATTTAGAAGCAGAACAATTTGTTGATCCAAGAGCTCTATTTTATCCATCCATTCCATCGTGAATCATTTTCCAAATCATATCTTTTAATTCAACTATACCTGTCTGTGATATTGAAGAAATAAAAACTGTTTTAATTTCTGCTGGTAATTCTTTTTTAATCTCCTGAGTTAACTCTTTATCTAGCAAATCTGATTTAGTGATGGCTAGCATTTTTTCTTTATCCAAAAGCTCAGGATTGTATAGTTTTAACTCGTTTAATAAAACTTCGTATTCTTCAATTATATTATTAGAATCTGCAGGAATCATAAATAATAAAACAGAGTTTCTTTCTATGTGTCTCAAAAATCTATGACCCAATCCCTTTCCTTTATGAGCGCCTTCAATAATACCGGGAATATCTGCCATGACAAAGGACTGATGATCTCTATAAGCTACAATCCCTAAATTAGGAACAATAGTGGTAAATGGATAATTTCCTATTTCTGGTTTTGCAGCAGAAACTACTGATAGTAAAGTAGATTTTCCAGCATTAGGAAATCCAACCAAACCTACATCTGCCAAAATTTTAAGTTCAATAATTTTCCATTCTTCTTTTCCAGGTTCTCCTGGTTGTGCATACCTCGGGGTCTGATTCGTAGAGGATTTGAAATGATTATTTCCTAAACCACCTCTTCCACCGCTTAAAAGAATTATTTCTTCACCATGTTTAGTTATTTCAAAAAGAAATTCCCCAGTTTCTACGTCTTTTGCTACAGTACCTAAAGGAACGTCAAGAATCTCATCTTTTCCAAATTTTCCAGTACATAATGCTGAACTACCTGGACCTCCTCCAGGTGCAATAATATGCTTCCTGTATTTCAAACTAAGTAACGTCCAAATTTGTTTATTTCCCCTTAGAATTATATGCCCTCCTCTACCTCCATCTCCACCATCAGGACCTCCTTTTGCAGTATTTCTATCTCTGTGAAAGTGTCTAGACCCAGCACCTCCTTTGCCAGATCTACAGCAAACCTTAACATAATCAACAAAATTACTAGAGGACATATTCTTATAAATCTATTGAACGATACAATCGTTTTGTTATTTCATCTACAGATCCAACTCCATTAACAGTAACTAACTTATTTTGGGCTTTATAATATTCAGCTAGTACTGATGTTTGATTTTCATAGACCTTAATTCTATTAGCAATTATAGATTTATCTTGATCATCTGCCCTTCCACTCTGTTTTCCTCTAAAAAATAATCTGGAAATTAATTCATCATTTGGAACTTCTAATGCTATCATCTTGGTGATGGATAGGTTCTTAGAAGATAGAAAATCGTCTAGAGTCTTAGCTTGGTGAGTCGTTCTAGGGAACCCATCAAAAATAAAACCCAAAGATTTAGGGTGTTTATTAACTTCTGTCTCAAGCATTTTAATAGTCACCTCATCAGGAACCAACTCTCCTTTATCCATAAATTCCTTAGCCATTACTCCTAAGTCAGTATATTCCTTGATATTATACCTAAAAATATCACCTGTAGATAGATGAATAAGATTATACTGATTTTTAATTCTTTCTGCTTGAGTTCCTTTACCTGCACCTGGAGGTCCGAATAATACAATATTTAACATGCTATTTATTTTCTTCAATTATATAAATGTCTTGTAAATTTCTTCCAATTCCGTTATAATCTAATCCAAATCCTACAAGAAATTCATTTCCAACATTAATTGCTGGGTATTTAATAGATATATTTTTTTGGTATGCACCAGGCTTAAATAGCAGGGTGGCTACTTCAAGTGACTTTGGCTCATAAGTTTTAATATTATCATAAAGAGAGTCAATAGTATTTCCAGTATCAACAATATCTTCAACAATAATCAAATCTCGACCTTTAATATTTTCATTTAAACCAATAAGGTTTTTTACAAATCCTGAAGAGTTGATGCCATCGTAAGAAGACAATTTAACAAATGAAACTTCACATTCGTGTTCAAATCTTTTTATCAGTTCTGAAGCAAAAAGAAAAGCGCCATTTAAAACACAAATAAAAATTGGTTTTTTATTTGAATAGTGCTCATTAATTTTCAAGGAAAGCTGCTCAATTTTAGAAAGAATCTTATTCGATTCAATGAATAATTTAAAGCGCTTGTCTTCTAGAGTTACTTTTTTCATTTTGTTTATCGATCAAATGTAATCATTTCATTTTACAGAAAAATGATTGTTTCTTTAAATTGGTAACTTACATTTGTAAAAAAAATTAATTCATTCAATGATTGAAAATCAATTTTTTAGTTCAGATTTTAAATTAGGAATACTTGGAGGTGGCCAACTTGGAAAAATGCTTCTTTACGATAGTATAAGGTACGATATATATACCAAAGTCATGGATCCTAATAAAAATGCACCTTGCCATAAAATTTGTAATGAATTTATTGTTGGTGATTTAACAGATTATGACCATGTTGTGACCTTTTGCAAGGATGTTGACGTAGTTACTGTAGAGGTTGAGAATATAAATACAGATGCATTAGAGTTTTTAGAGAAAAATGGAAAAAAGGTTTACCCATCTTCTAAAACATTAAAAACCATTCAAAACAAATCAAAACAAAAAGACTTTTACATTAATAATAATTTACCGACTTCGTCATATAAAAACTATCAAAATAAAAGTGAATTAATTTCAGACTTAAATAACGGAGATTTCGAGCTTCCCTCAGTATGGAAAAGTGCAAAATTTGGATACGATGGAAAAGGAGTTAAAATAGTCAAGACTTTAGAAGATATTAAGAACCTTCCAGATTTAGAATGTTTAGTGGAAAAGAAGGTAAAAATTAAAAAAGAAGTTTCAGTAATTGTAGCAAGGAATCCAAACAAAGATGAAACTTGTTTCCCTATAGTTGAAATGGAATTTAATAATGATTCCAACTTAGTTGAATATGTTATTTGTCCTGCTAAAATATCTAAAAAATTAGAGGAAAAAGCTTATAATATTGCTCTTCAAACTGCAAGATGTTTCAACAGTATTGGGCTACTTGCTGTTGAGCTATTTATTACAGAAAATGACGACATATTAATTAATGAAGTTGCCCCAAGACCACACAATTCTGGTCATCATACGATTGAATGTTGTTTAACTTCTCAATTTGACCAACATTTAAGATCTATTTTAAATTTACCACTTGGAAATACCGATTTAAAAATTCCTGGAATAATGTTAAATTTAGTTGGAGAAAATGAAATTGAAGGCTATGTGAAATATATAAATATTGAAAAAATACTTGATATTTCGGGAGTTTCAGCTCACTTTTACGGTAAAAAGAAATCTAGGCTTAATAGGAAAATGGGACACATAACAGTGGTTAATAATGAAATCCAAGAAGCCCTGAAAATTGGAAAAAAAATAAAAAAAATAGTTAAAGTAACAGCATAATTATGAAGCAAGTTGGAATAATAATGGGTAGCAAAAGTGATCTACCAGTAATGCAAAAAGCAATTGATATTTTAAAAGAATTTGGCATTGATTCAGATGTTAAAATTGTATCTGCTCATAGAACACCCGAAGTAATGTTCGAGTATGCTAAAAATGCAAGAACTAATGACATAAAAGTAATTATAGCTGGTGCTGGAGGAGCTGCACATTTACCAGGGATGGTAGCATCAATTTCAACTCTTCCAGTAATTGGAGTTCCTATTAAATCTAGAAACTCAATAGATGGTTGGGATTCAATATTGTCCATATTACAAATGCCCGAAGGTGTTCCAGTAGCTACAGTTGCTTTAAATGGGGCTTCAAATGCAGGAATTATCGCAGCTCAAATATTAGCAATAGAAGACTCTGTAATATTTAAAAAATTATCTCATTATAAAGAAAGTCTTAAAGAAAAAGTTATTAAATCAAATAAAGATTTAAAATAATTACATTTTGTATCAAAAGTAGTTTTAAAAAATGATTAAAACAGATATTATAATAATTGGTGCTGGACCAGTTGGTCTTTTTACAGTTTTTGAAGCTGGACTACTAAAATTAAAATGCCATTTAATAGATGCTCTTCCTCAACCAGGTGGTCAATGTGCAGAAATTTATCCGAAAAAGCCTATTTATGACATTCCTGGTTATCCAAGTATATTAGCTTCCGAATTAGTGGATAAGTTAATGAAACAAATCGAACCTTTTAATCCAGGTTTTACATTAGGGGAAACTGCACAAACTATTGAAAAAAATTCTGATGGTGACTTTATTATCAAAACTACCCAAGGAACTTCAATTATTGCTCCAGTAGTGGCAATTGCAGGTGGACTTGGAGTATTTACTCCTAGAAAACCTAACATACCTAACCTAGAAAGTTTTGAAAACGATAAAGTATATTATATTGTCAAAGAACCTTCCTTATTTAAGAACAAAGAAATCGTAATATCTGGTGGGGGAGATAGCGCATTGGACTGGGCTCTTTTCTTTGTAGAGAATTATGCTTCAGACGTAAAACTTATTCACAGATCTGACAACTTTCGTGCTCATAATGATTCTGTACAAAGGGCTTTAGATTATTCAAAAAAGGGGGAAATTAAAATGGTTTTGAACTCTCAAGTATCGGGTATTTCAAAAAATGAAAGTAAAATAACTTTAGATGTACAATCTAAAGACAATAAATTGTCTAAAATAAATTGTGACAATTGGTTGCCATTATTTGGACTAACTCCAAAAATTGGACCTATTGGAGACTGGGGTCTAGAAATTCAAAAAAATGCAATAAAGGTGGACAATTCAACAGACTATTCAACAAATATTGACGGGATCTATGCTATTGGAGATGTAAATACTTATCCTGGAAAATTAAAATTAATTCTTTGTGGGTTTCATGAAGCAGCTATTATGGTTCAATCTGCATTTAAGAAAATACATCCTAATAAAAAAAATGTGTTAAAGTATACAACTGTTACTGGAATTAAAGGTTTTTAAAAATGGATGTTAAAATTCATGTTATCGATAGACAAGGAATAGAAAAAATAATTTCTGGACCAACAGATATGAATCTAAACTTAATGGAACTTCTAAAAGTTCATGAATATCCATTAGAAGGGACGTGTGGAGGTATGGCTTTATGTGCTTCGTGCCATATATTTATTCAGTCTTCAAATTTATTGCCTGAGAAATCGTCTTCAGAAAAAGCAATGTTGGATGATAATTGGGACAGTAAAGATAATAGCAGGTTGGCATGCCAAATTCCTATAAGTGAAAATATTGATTTAATGAAAATAGAATTAGCTCCAGAAGTTCTATAAATATTTATTTAAAATCTTAAACTTTTAGGGATCTCACATACTGGAATAGGATTCATTTTATGGAGGTTTGTTTGATGGTGAAGACTGTATATTTCGAGTACTTTTTTTTCTCTTTCTGATAATTCATCTTGAGAATTATTTTCTAAATAATTCATAGCCCACTCCAACTCATCATAGGTTGCCCCTAGTTGGTCTTCATCGCTTCTGTCGTCGTCCCATAAACCATCAGTTGGTTGTGCTTTTTGGATGCTGGAGGCGATACCAAGATGGTAAGCAATCTTAAAAACTTCAGATTTTAGAAGATCTGCTATTGGTGAAATATCTACACCACCATCTCCATATTTAGTGTAAAAACCAACACCAAAATCTTCAACTTTATTTCCAGTACCAGCAACTAAATACTTTTTATTGCTAGCAAAAACATAAAGATTAGACATTCTAATTCTAGACCTTAAATTTGCCATAGATAATTCATCTTGGTTAGATTTTGGTAAAATATTCGAAAAGGAATCATAAACATCAGTAAGATTAATTTCATGACTTGTTACATTTTTGAAATTATTTTTAAGCCAATTAATATGCTCATTACTTCTATCAAATTGATTGGATTTTTGATGGATTGGCATATTTAGAACTAAAGTATTTAAGCCTGTTTTAGCACATAAAGTAGATGTTACTGCAGAATCAATTCCACCAGACACCCCTACTACAAAACCATTTAAAGCAGATTTTTTGGAATAATCAATTAACCAATTTACTATATGAGACTCTATACTTTTTGGATTCAAAACATATAATTAGAAAGGATTTATAAATAAAAAGATATGTTGAAGAAGGATTAAAAAAATATGCCAAAAGATAAAACAATATTTCCAGGGAAGGATTTTGCACCAACTGACTCAAAAACCCCCTTAGAAACTTCTTTTCTTAAAAACTCTTCTTTATCTTTTGAAACTAGTTGGTTGTTTATAAAATAATTCCAATTTAGTTGAAAGAAAAGGGCAGTATTTCCTGAAAGGCTATACTCTGCACCAGCTCCAATTGTAAGTCCCAAACGTACAGTTTGAGTTCCTTTATCAATATTAATATTTTCTATTGATGTTGAGAATGGTTGACTTTCTAAAAAAGTAGAATCATTAGAATCCCAAGTAAATAATTTTGAGTCGTCGTCAACTGTAGATTTTGTTTTCAAACCAATTGTTGTTCCAAACTCTCCATAATAAGTTAAATAACCAATTTCATTGGTTTTTAATTTTAAAACTAAGGGGAGATTAACATAATTAACAGAATAATTTCTATTGTAAAGTTGATAAATATATTTATTTGAATCTGAAAGTACACCATCATCCCAATTAACAAAGTTTTCTGTGGCATCTATGACATAAAAAGTTCTATGAGTTAAAGATAAATCAGAATCATAATAATTAATTCCAGCATTGAAAGTGGAGAAATTTAGACCTGTTCTTAGTGATGTAGTATTGTTAAAATTTATTTCAGAATCTAATCCCCAACCAAAACCTAATCCAAAATCTCCTCTTGAATAAATTTTTTGTTCTTCTGGACTTAACCAACATAGACTACCTTGGCCATACAAACCAAATTTTACTTTTCTTAACACTTTGTTTACTACAATAGGGTCATTGCCTTGAGAGTTAATTTGTAAAACAAATGGTAAAAAAAAGAATAGAAATAGTAATAATTTATTCATTGGTTTATATTTATACAAACATAAAAAAAAAACCAACAAATTTAAATTTTGCATAAGCTTTGAAACATATATTAGATTTAAAAAACATTTATTTGATTGTTCTATTATTGGCTTGCACATCATGCAACTCAAACAAGAGAAAAATCAAATTAAAAAATGACAATTGGCAAAAAATTAAAACAATACGATTAGATCAAGTTTTATTAAAAACTAAGAATATAGACGAAATTCATCAGCAGTTTATAAAATATCCACAGCTTTATCAAAACTTTTATGCAAATATGATAAGAGCTGGAAAAAAAGAAGATGTTTTAGTTTCAAGATTACCAAACTCTGTAAAATCAAATTTAAAGAATTTTGTAAACGATAGTACTATTAAAAATTTTCTTAAAGAAATACAGAAAGAGTTCCCAGACTTTGAAAATTATAAAATAGAAATTGCCAAAGGATTAAACAGATGTGAGAATTTATTTAAATATCGTTATCCAAAGAAGGAAATAGGAACCTTTTTCTCATTATTTAATGCAGATGTTCACGAGTTTGACTCTATAATATGGATTGGATTAGATATGTACTTGGGTCCAGAAAACAGAGTTACTAAACTTTTACCTAACGAATCATTACCACAATATATTAAAGACAAAATGGACAAAAAATATATTGTATCAGATGTTTTATTTGGACATCTTATGACCTATCATTACCAGTACTTAGGAGATGATTTGCTAAGTAAAGCTATCTCATATGGTAAAATTGCTTACCTAATGGGGTTAATTTTGCCAGATGAACAAAGTGAGAATAAATTTAGATATAGTAAGAAAGAATTAGATTGGTGTCAAAAGAATGAAAAATATATTTGGCAATATATCATTGATAATGAACTTCTCTATGAAAAAAATCCAAAAAAAATAAATTACTTCTTTAATCCTGGGCCATTTACGAAGAGCTTTGGGCAAGATTCACCATCAAATATAGGAATTTGGCTAGGTAGCAGAATAATTGAAGATTTTGCAAACAATTCTAAATATAACATTCAAGAAATATTAAAAGAAAAAAACATTCAAAAACTATTAAGCAGTTATGACCCAAAATAAAAAATCTAAAAAAGAAAAATTCTCGGTAGAAGTGATCATGGATGAGAATTTAATACCTGAGGAATTAGAGTGGCATTCAACACAGGGAAAAGGACAAAGTGAAAAAGCTTCTGCTGCACTTATTTACTTATGGAATGCCAAAAAAAATGAAACTTTTAGTCTTGATTTATGGACAAAAAAAATGTCCGTTGAGGAAATGAATAAAATGATGTTTCAAACCATAATGACTCTTGCAAACTCCTATGAAAAAGCAACAAGTGAAGATCAATTGGCAAATGCAATGAGGGATTTTGCAGAATTTTTTGGGGAAAAAACAGAGATTCTTCCAAGAAGTGGGAAATTTGATGGTGATGGGAAAGGATAAACTTAAAAGATTTTCTCAAATATTGACCTTTGGTAACGTTATTCAACCAAAAATAAATTTCCATTCTAATGACGATGATTTAAAAGGAAACTGGTCCACAGTATTTAATAATGAAAACCCTTTAGTTCTTGAACTAGGCTGTGGTGCTGGAGAATATACGGTTGCTCTTGCAAAAGATTATCCCAACAAAAACTTTATTGGCATAGATATTAAAGGTGCTAGGATTTGGAAAGGAGCAAAAGCTGCATTAGACGAAGGTCTAAAAAATGTTAGATTTCTAAGAACAAAAGTAGATTTTATTACAAAGTTTTTTGGACAAAATGAAGTGAATGAAATATGGTTAACATTTTCAGATCCTCAACCAAAAAAGCCAAAAAAAAGGTTATCCTCAAAATTATTTACCGACAGATATCAAGAATTTTTAAAAATTAATGGGGTTATCCATTTAAAAACTGACAGTGATTTACTTTATCATTTCACTCTTGAAGAGATAAAATCAAATAATTTTAAATTGTTGGAAAACATAACCAATGTTTACAAAGAATCTTATGAGAGGTCTCAAGAACTAAAGAAAACTCTTTTTATTAAAACTTTTTACGAGAAAAAATGGCTTGATTTAGAAAAGACAATAAAATATCTTGCTTTCAGCATTCACTAAGGATGAATAGTGATAATATTTTGTAAATTAAATTGATGAATTACCACTGGATTATTTCTTTATTTATCATCTGTCACTTTAATGCAAAAGGACAAATATTTCAAAACAGCGGAGCCTTAAGTACTTCTATGTCTGGGCTAAATGTTAATAATGAAGATATTTGGAGTGTAAATAACAACATAAGTCAGCTTTCTAAAATCAAAAAGCCTGAACTAAGCATTAGTAGCTTTCAACCATTCCTAATAAAAGATTTTACAACCTCTAGTATTGTTTTTGGACTACCAACTAAGAAGGGAGCATTCGGCATGAATTTTTCAACCAATGGCAATAAGCATCTTCAAATGCACAATGTAGGATTTGGCTATTCTCAAAAATTAGGAGAAAATATTCAAAGTGGAATTAAGTTAAATTATTTTATGATTAATGCAGGAGATTATTACAATAAAAAATCTATTATTTCTGCCGATATTAGTTTCTCTTCAAAACTATCCAATGAGCTACAACTTGGCGTATGCATTAAAAACCCCACCTTCACCAAACTTTCCAATTTTGACGACGAAAGATTAGCTACTAACATTCAGCTTGCTGCAGGATATAAATTTTCAAATGAATTAACCCTACATACAGGAGTTGAAAAAAGTATATTTTATCCAGCTTCTTTTTTAGCTGCAATAGAATACCAACCAAGTGAGAAAATATTTTTAAGTGGGGGGATTAAGTCCAATCCTAGTATAGCTTCCTTTGGAATAAGCATGTCACAAAAGCAATTTACAATTTGTGCAGCTACTCAAATTCATCAGTTTTTAGGATGGAGTCCAGACTTATCCATTATATATCAATTTAAATAATTTTTGAAGTTTCAAAAAAAATATTATTTATTGCTAGTTGTTCTACTAGGAAACATCTCCTATTCTCAAAGTATTGACACAGTGCCCAACAAAAACAATACTATTTCAAATTCGTCATATAAGGACATGAAAAAACAATTTATAATAGAGCAGACTATTGAAAACATAGCGGAAAATAGCGAAGATGAAAACATCGATTATACAACTCTATTTGATCAACTACACTATTACTATGAACATCCAATAAATTTAAATAGAAAAGAAATAAAATTTGATTTAGAACAACTTATGTTACTAGACCAATTTCAGATTAAGTCCTTAATTAGCCATAAAGAAAAATATGGGAAATTTTTAAATATTTATGAGTTACAAACTATAAATTCTTTTTCATCCAGTGACATTAGAAAAATTCTTCCATTTATTGTAGTAAATGAAAACTTTGACGCTACCCATCTATCATTTTTAGAAATGCTAAATAAGGGAAAAAACGATATTTTTTTTAGGTACTCTAGAGTTATTAACCCAACCATTGGACAGGCCCAACTTAGCGACAGTTCTTGGCTTAGTTCGCCAAATAGTAAAACCCTTGGATCAGCAGATAATTTATATATGCGTTACAGGTTTAAATACCAAAATCACTTGAGTTTTGGCATTACTACAGAAAAAGATGCTGGTGAAACTTTTTTAGGAAATCCTCAAGCAGAAAACTTATTTGATTTACAAAGACCAAAGGGGTTTGATTTCTATTCTGCTCATTTTTTTTTAAAGGAAGTTGGTAAAATTGATGTTCTAGCAATTGGGGACTACCATATTCAACTTGGACAAGGATTGACATTTTGGTCTGGTCTAGCAATGGGTAAATCCTCCAACGTAATGAGTTTAAAGAGAAGTGCTTTTGGAATTAAACCATATGCCTCTCTAGATGAAAACTCTTTTTTAAGAGGCGCTGCATTTTCTTTGAAATTAAAAAAATTTAAGTTTCTTGCTTTTGCTTCCAAAAAAAATATTGATGCTAATATTATTGAAGACACTACTGCTCAAGACGGCTCATTAATTGTAAGTAGTTTTCAGGCTTCTGGAATTCATAGTACCCTTGATCAAATTGAAGACAAGGATGCTATTGAAGAAAATATTATTGGTGGGGAAATATCTTATAAAAATAAATTTATGAATTTTGGACTTACAGGGGCTTTCACAAAATACAATGGCTTATTAGAAAGGTCTTTAACTACCTATAATCAATTTGAATTCAATCAGAATCAAAACTTTGTTCAGGGGTTTCATTATAGTATTGTAAAAAGAAATTTTAATCTTTATGGTGAAAGTAGTAGAAGTAGTAATGGAGGATTAGCAAATCTTCATGGACTGATGGCTTCTCTACACCCAAAACTTGCACTGTCAATTTTTTATAGAAATTATGGTAGAAATTACCAAACTACTTACGCCAATGCTATTGGGGAAGGAAGTAGGCCCATTAATGAAAAAGGTCTTTTTACCGGATTACAATTTAAAATAAATAATTTTTGGGAAATCTCATCCTACTTTGACCAGTTTCAGTTTCCTTGGATGAAATACCAAGTGAGTAAGCCAAACACAAATGGAATAGATGGATTTGTTCAGGTTTTATATCATCCAACAAAAAAATTAAATATTTATGCTAGAATTAGACATAGAGATAAACCATATAATGAAAGTGAGAGTATCGAAAGAAGTATAACAAATGTTTATAATATTAGCAGATGGAATTTTAGACTAAATATCAATGCTGTGGTCTCTGAGTCTATAAGACTTAGAAACAGAATTGAGTACTGCTCCTATCTTAGATACGGTTTAGAGAGAGAAAATGGGATTTTACTTTTGCAGGATATCACTTATAAACCTAAGGAAAGTAAATTTTCTTTTACTGCAAGGTTTGCTTTATTTGATACCGATTCTTACAATTCAAGAATATACAGTTACGAAAATGATGTTTTGTATTATTTTAGAATACCTGCCTACTATTTTCAAGGTGCAAGAACTTATATTACCACAAGATATCAATTTAAAAAAGGAATAGATTTATGGATAAGATGGGGAACATGGATGTATACTAACCGAGATAATATTGGTTCAGGACTAAACGAAATCAATGGATCATCAAAATCTGAAATTAGAGCTCAGATAAGAATACAATTTTAAAATTCATTAATAATTCTATTTAGAGTAATACTTGGACACATTGCACTCTTTGCTAATATTTTATCCAATAAATAATAACCATCTAAGTCTTGTTTAGATCCTTGAGATTTAATTAATTCATCAATAATTAGGTCTTCATTCAAAGTGAATTTATTATATAGTTCTTCAAAAATACCAGATAACTCCTTGTCTTGCTGTTGTTTGTACAAAGCTTCTGCCCAGTAATAAGCGATATAAAAATGACTTCCTCTATTGTCAATACCTCCTAATTTTCTTGTAGGAGATTTGTTTTCTAACAAAAGTTTTTCTGTAGCTTTATCTAGAGATTGACCCAATATTTTACATCTGTTACTGCTATACTTTTCAGCCATATGCTCTAGAGAAACTGCCAACGCTAGAAATTCCCCCAAAGAATCCCACCTTAAGTATCCTTGATTTACAAATTGCTGAACATGTTTTGGAGCTGATCCACCAGCACCTGTTTCAAAAAGACCACCACCATTCATTAAAGGAACTATAGACAACATTTTAGCACTTGTTCCTAATTCTAGAATTGGGAATAAATCGGTAAGGTAATCTCTTAACACATTACCGGTAACAGAAATGGTATCCAAGCCTTTATTCAATCTTAACAAAGTAAACTTTGTAGCTTCTTTAGGAGACAGAATATGAATTTCTAAATCCTTAGTATTCAATTCTTTTAGATATAAGTTTACCTTTTGAATAATTTGTCTATCGTGAGAACGATTACTATCTAACCAAAAAACTGCGGGTGTTTTAGTAGCATTGGCCCTAGAAACAGCAAGTTTTATCCAGTCCTGAATAGGAGCATCTTTCACTTGACACATTCTAAAAATATCTCCTTTACTTACGGATTGTTCTAAAAGCATCTCTCCAGTAGAACCTACAACTTGTATAGTTCCATTACTGACTGTCTGGAATGTTTTATCGTGAGATCCGTATTCTTCAGCTTTTTGGGCCATTAAACCAATATTGGAAACACTTCCCATAGTAACAGGGTCAAAAGCACCATTTTCTTTACAAAAATCAATAGTTTCCTGATAAATTTCTGCATAAGATCGATCTGGTATAACAGCTTTTACATCTTGAAGCTCGCCATTTTTATTCCACATTTTTCCAGAACTTCTAATCATAGCAGGCATCGATGCATCTATAATAATATCACTTGGTACATGTAGATTCGTAATTCCTTTATCTGAGTCAACCATTGCTAGATCAGGATTTGATTTATTTATTAGACTTATATCAGATAAAATATTTTCTTTAAGTTCTGGGTCTAATAAATCAAGTTTATTAAATAAATCTCCATATCCATTTTTCAATTCAACTCCAATACCTTCAAATTCTTTACCATACTTGACAAATAAGTCTTTGTAAAAAACTTCAACACATTTCCCGAAAATTATTGGGTCAGATACTTTCATCATAGTTGCTTTCATATGAAGAGAAAATAATAATCCTTTATCTTTAGCGTCCTGAATTTGAGTTTCGAAAAATGATTCAAGATTTTTCATTTTCATTAACGAAGTATCAACAATTTCACCCTTTAATAAAGGAAAATCATCTTTTAATATAGTTTGTAAACCATTTTCATCTTTAAAAATTATTTTAACAGTTTTTTCATTGTCAATAGTTAGAGATTTCTCAGTGCCATAAAAGTCTCCTTCTTGCATACTAGAGACATGTGTTTTAGAGTCATAAGACCACTCACCCATTTGATGGGGATGGTTTTTCGCGAAGTTCTTAACCGCTTTTGGCGCTCTTCTGTCCGAATTCCCCTCTCTTAAGACTGGGTTTACTGCACTTCCTTTAATCCTATTATATATAGCTTTAATATTATTTTCTTCTTCATTTATTGGTTCTTCCGGATAGTCGGGAATGGATAAGCCTTTAGACTGAAGTTCCTTAATTGCAGATTTTAACTGTGGGATTGATGCGCTAATATTTGGTAGTTTGATGATATTTGCATCTGGGCTTTTTGCTAAATCTCCTAAAAAGGCCAAATCATCTTCTATAATTTGATCTTTGTTTAAGTATCCAGGGAATTGTGAAAGTATCCTTGCAGACAAGGAAATATCTTTAATGTCAATGGAAATATCTGCAAACTTTGAAAACATCTTTATGATAGGTAAAAATGAGATGGTTGCTAAAGCAGGAGCTTCATCTGTTTGGGTATAATAAATTATTTTATTCTGAGTCATATTAGATGCAATTGAAATGTTCAAAAATTGAGAACAAAGAAACAACAAATTGATTTATTTAAGAGCATATTTTTTCAATTCTGACAAAGTTCCTTTAAATAAATCTAAATCTACTGGCCCTTTAATGCCAGATGCTGTTCCATTATCTGAAAATTGCCACATGATCCATGGAACAGAACTTAAAGGATTTTTAACTCTATTGTAATTTGCAACCCAAACTAAGTAACCATTTAAATTATTATTCAAATGGTCATTATAAAAATGGGCGCCTGTGTATACTATGGGTTTAATCCCATAATGGTTTTCAATAATCTTTAGCCAGTTTTTTACTCCTTTTACTAAATTCTCATTACTCTGTATTTTACTCGTCTTTTCAATATCTAATATTGGTGATAAATCTCCGGGTACTAATTGAACATTCTTAATAAAGTTATTGGCTTGTTTTGTGGAGTTTTCATTTGGCCTAAAATAATGGTAAGCCCCTCTTAAAATACCATTTTCTCTAGAGGCTCTCCAGTTAAGGGTGAAAAATCTATCTCTTTTATTATCACCTGCAGTAGCTCTTATTATTACAAACTCTACTTTTTGTTTGTCATTTATCTCACCTACTTGCTTCCATGAAATAATCCCTTGGTATTCAGATACATCAATTCCAAAAGTAAAATCACCGTAAGGAACTTTTGGCGGATAAAATATTTTATTAAAGATTCTTTTATAATGATTTACAATGGATGGAGTTTCTATAAAGTGATAGCTTATGTAGAAAATATTTCCAATTAATAAAAAGAAAAACCATCTTTTATAACGATTTCTTTTTTGTTTTTTAGCCATTTAAAAACTTAAAATCTTTACCAGGGAAATATGCAGAATCACCTAGTTGCTCTTCAATTCTTAGTAATTGGTTGTATTTTGCCATCCTGTCGGATCTAGAGGCGGAACCAGTCTTAATTTGTCCAGTATTTAGTGCAACTGCTAAATCTGCAATTGTGTTATCTTCAGTTTCTCCACTTCTATGACTCATTACAGAAGAATAGCCATTGTTGGTAGCTAGAGATACTGCATCAATAGTTTCTGTTAAAGAACCAATTTGATTGACCTTAATGAGTATAGAATTCGCTATATTTTCGTCAATTCCCTTTTTAAGTCTTTTGGTATTGGTAACAAATAAATCGTCACCAACCAGTTGACATTTGTCACCAACTGCATCTGTTAAAGACTTCCATCCTTTCCAGTCGTCTTCAGCTAATCCATCTTCAATAGAAATTATTGGATATTTATTCACCCATCCTTTCCAAAAATCTACCAACTCATCAGAGCTCATTACATCTCCAGTAGACTCAAAGGAATATTTATTAGTTTTAGTTGAATGGAATTCAGAAGAAGCTGCATCTAGAGCTATCCACATGTCTTCACCTGGCTTATATCCAGCAGATTCAATTGCTTGTAAAACAACCTCTATAGCTTCATCATTAGAACCTAGTCCTGGAGCAAAACCACCTTCGTCCCCAACATTAGTTGACATTCCTCTAGATTTTAAAACATTTTTTAAATGGTGAAAAACTTCTGTTCCCATTCTTAACGCATCTCTAAAAGATTCTGCTCCAAAAGGCATTACCATAAACTCTTGAATATCAATTTTATTATCAGCATGAGAGCCTCCATTTAAAATATTCATCATAGGAACAGGAAGAGTAGTTGATTTAACACCTCCTAAATAACTATACAATGGTATTCCAGTTTCAGAAGCTGCTGCCTTAGCGCATGCCAATGAAACTCCTAAAATTGCATTTGCACCTAGCTTTGATTTATTTTCAGTACCATCCATTTGAATCATTATTCTATCAATATCTCCTTGGTTAAGAACAGGCAATCCTCTCAACTCTTTTGCCAGAATATTGTTGATATTTCCTACGGCTTTTAAAACACCTTTGCCCATATAGATACCTTTATCTCCATCACGCAACTCTACAGCTTCGTGTATTCCCGTAGATGCTCCTGATGGAACAGCAGCTCTTCCAAATCCTCCCTTTGAAGTAAAAACATCTACTTCAAGAGTAGGATTTCCTCTTGAATCTAAAATTTGTCTCGAATGTATATGATCTATTACTCCCACTATTTTTTAATTTTAATTAGTTATTATTTTTTAATGTTTTCTATGAATTGGTCAAATAAATATCTTGAATCATTTGGTCCTGGTGATGATTCAGGATGGTATTGAACTGAAAATGCATTTTTACCGATTATAGAAATACCAGCTACAGTATGGTCATTCAAGTGTTCATGAGTTAATTCGATCCCCGAATGATTGTCTACATCTTGTCTTTTGACTACAAATCCATGATTTTGGGAGGTTATTTCGCACTTATTGGTAATTAAATTCTTCACTGGATGATTTATTCCTCTGTGTCCGTTGTGCATCTTTTCTGTCTTCAAGCCTTGAGAAAGAGCTAAAATTTGATGTCCAAGACATATTCCAAAAATGGGATAATTTAAATTTACCAATTCTTTGACTACACCGATTGAATGCTTTAAAGGCTCAGGATCTCCTGGACCATTGGACAACATTATTCCATCTGGCTTGTAGTTTGTAATTTGTTCTAAAGAGACATCATAAGGGAATACTTTTACTTTACAACCTCTTTGATTCAAGCATCTAATAATGTTTTTTTTAACTCCAAAATCAATTAGTGCTACTTTTATTGGTCCTTCACCAATTTCATACGATTCTTGGACAGACACTTTTGATGCAAGCTCTAAACCTATCATACTTGGAGCTTTTTTAACAAGTTCATTCAGTTCTTTATCAGTTTTATTTTCGGACGAAATAACTGCGTTTTGAGCTCCATTTTCTCTAATATAACTAATTAGAGCTCGAGTGTCTATATCTTTAATACCTACTACATTGTCAGAAACTAGAAAATCATTTAAAAGTTGGTTTTCGTCCCCATATCTTGAAAAATGATGAGCAAATTTTTTAACAACCAAACCCTTAATCTGAGAGTTATTTGATTCAACTTCAAACTTATTAGTACCATAATTTCCAATATGGGCGTTGGCCATGGTTATGATTTGACCATGGTAAGATGGATCAGTAAATATCTCTTGGTAACCTGTCATACCAGTATTGAAAGCAATTTCGCCAGTAGCAGTACCTATTTTACCACATGACTTACCGTGGAAGGTAGTCCCATCTGATAAAACTAAAACAGCATTTAAATTATTTGACATAGTACTACAAAATTATATTTTACATTAAGAAATAGAAACTTTTTATTGCAAAAAAAAAGGTAGTTATTAACTACCTTTTATAAAATCTATTTATCCTGATCTTATTCAGGTTTGGCATCGTTATTAGAAGAGACATCCTCCGAGGGTGATTTTTCATCAGAATCAACAACTTGATTAACTTCTGGTTTCTCAGACTTAACTTCCTTAGCCTCATCTGGAGTTTCCTCTACAATAACTGCTTCCTCAATATTTTCGGAAACTTTAGTAGTTGCACTAGATGATTTCTTACCACCTCTTCTTCTTGATTTCTTCTTAGTTGATTGATCTTTAGTCAATAATTCATTAAAATCAACTAATTCTATCATTGCCATTTCAGCATTATCACCCAAACGATTATTCAATTTTATAATCCTGGTATATCCACCAGGTCGATTGTTAATCTTTGGAGCAACATCTCTGAAAAGAACTGAAGAAGCATCTTTGTCTCTAAGATATCTAAAAACTACCCTTCTATTATGGGTTGTATCTTCTTTAGATTTAGTAATTAAAGGCTCTACATACTTTCTCAAAGCTTTTGCTTTAGCTAAAGTAGTATTGATTCTTTTATGTTCTATCAATGAACACGCCATATTAGACAACATTGCACTTCTGTGCGCAGTTTTTCTGCTCAAATGATTTATTTTTTTTCCGTGTCTCATGTTTTCTAATTTAAAACCAAGAAATAATATTAATCTCTATCTAATTTATACCTTGAAACATCCATTCCGAAAGACAAGCCTTTAGATTCTATTAAATCGTCTAGTTCTGTTAGAGATTTTTTTCCAAAGTTTCTGAATTTCAACAAATCATTTTTGTTGTAAGCAACCAATTCTCCTAAAGTTTCAACATCAGCTGCTTTCAAACAATTCAAAGCTCTTACAGATAAATCCATATCAACTAATCTAGTTTTAAGAAGTTGTCTCATATGAAGCGATGTTTCATCAAACTCTTCAGTTTCAGATTTCTCGTCCTCGTCTAAAGTTATTTTCTCATCAGAGAAAAGCATAAAGTGATGGATTAGAATTCTAGCTGCTTCTTTAAGTGCTTCTTTAGGATGAATAGAACCGTCTGAATCTATATCAAAAATTAATTTTTCATAATCCGTCTTTTGCTCAACTCTATAATTTTCGATTGTATATTTTACGTTTCTTATTGGCGTAAAAATAGAATCCGTAAAAATAGTACCTATTGCTGAATTCTCAGTTTTATTTTCTTCAGCTGGAACATAACCTCTTCCTTTAACAATAGTTAATTGAATATTAAGTTTTACAGATTTTTCCATATGACAAATTACATGGTCCGTATTTAGCACTTGAAAAGATGACGTGAATTTGCCAATGTCTCCAGCAGTAAAAGTATCTTGTCCAGAGATAGAAACATTTACTTCTTCAAAATCTGAATCTTCAATTTGTCTTTTAAATCTCACTTGTTTAAGATTTAATACTATTTCAGTTACATCCTCAACAATTCCTTTAATTGTAGAAAATTCGTGTTCGACACCTTCTATCTTGATAGAAGATATTGCAAAACCTTCAATAGAATTTAATAAAATTCTTCTTAGTGCATTACCAACTGTTATTCCGTATCCTGGTTCGAGTGGTCTAAACTCAAACTGACCACGAAAGTCAGAAGATTCTAACATTATTACTTTTTCTGGTTTTTGGAAATCTAAAATTGCCATATTATTTATTTTTAAGTACTCTAATTATTTAGAGTAAAGTTCTACAATTAATTGTTCTTTAATATTTTCTGAAATTTGTTCTCTTGTTGGAATGGACTTAACTTCACCTGACATTGAGTTATTGTCCCATAAAAGCCACTCATGTACTGCATTTTCTGTGCTAAGAGAAGAAGAGATAATAATCAAGGATTTTGATTTTTCTCTAACTCCAATAACATCGCCAACTTTTAAAGAATAAGAAGGAATATTTACTATACTTCCATTTACGGTAATGTGTCTATGGGAAACTAATTGTCTTGCTCCTCTTCGTGTTGGTGAAATTCCGAGTCTAAAGACAACATTATCTAATCTCTGTTCACATAGTTGGAGTAAGATAACACCAGAAATTCCAGATTTAGCAGAAGCTTTTTTAAACATATTTGAAAACTGCTTCTCCAATATACCATAAGTATATTTAGCTTTTTGCTTTTCAGCAAGCTGAATAGCATATTCTGATTTTTTACCTCTTCTTTTATTGGGACCATGCATCCCTGGAGGGTAATTCTTTTTTTCTAGAGCTTTGTCAGGGCCAAAAATTGGCTCTCTGAACTTTCTAGCAATTTTTGATTTAGGACCGTTGTATCTTGCCATTTTTTTTATTTTTTAAAAGTTTATCATGAATTAAGGTCAGTATCCTTCGATGTAACAAACTTTTATGGTTTATTTATTATACTCTTCTTCTTTTTGGTGGTCTACATCCATTATGAGGTATTGGAGTTACGTCTACAATTTCAGTTACTTCAATTCCATTGTTATGGATACTTCTGATAGCAGATTCCCTACCTGCACCAGGACCTTTAACATAAACTTTTACTTTTCTCAATCCAAACTCAAATGCTTCTTTGCTACATTCTTCAGCGGCAATTTGAGCTGCATAAGGTGTGTTTTTCTTAGAACCTCTAAATCCCATTTTTCCTGCAGAAGACCAAGAAATAACTTGTCCTTTTTCATTACATAATGAAATTATTATATTATTAAAAGAAGCTTGAATATGTGCTTCACCAACAGGATTAATCTGAACGTTTTTTTTCTTTTTTGATTGCTTAGCCATAAAATTATGTCTTATATATTATTTAGTTGCTTTTTTCTTGTTAGCAACAGTTTTTCTTTTTCCTTTTCTAGTTCTAGAATTATTTTTAGTTCTTTGCCCTCTAAGAGGCAACCCATTTCTGTGTCTAATTCCTCTTTGAGATCCAATGTCCATTAATCTCTTAATGTTTAGTTGAACTTCAGATCTTAGAGCACCCTCAACTTTGTAAGTTTCAGAAATTAACTTTCTAATTTTACCTAGTTGGTCATCATTCCAGTCTTGTACTTTAACACTTTCGTCAATTCCAGCTTCTGCTAGAATATTTTCTGCAGTACTCCTTCCAATGCCATATATATAGGTTAAACCTATGACACCTCTTTTATTTTTTGGTAAATCTATACCTGCTATTCTTGCCATAATATATTATCCTTGTCTTTGTTTGAACTTAGGGTTTTTTTTATTGATTACATACAATCTTCCTTTACGTCTTACAATTTTGCAATCCGCAGATCTTTTTTTTATAGATGCTCTTACTTTCATTTTTTAATTATTTGTATCTAAACGTAATTCTTCCTTTAGTCAAATCATAGGGAGACATTTCAACTTTCACTTTGTCTCCTGGTAAAATTCTAATATAGTGCATTCTCATTTTACCTGAGATGTGGGCAGTTATTATATGCCCATTCTCAAGTTCAACTCTAAACATTGCATTTGACAATGCTTCTGTTATAGTGCCATCTTGCTCTATTGATGTCTGTTTAGCCATACTATTTTTTGACTTTATTTTTTAATACTTTTTCTATTTCTTCAAATGATGATAAAACTTTAGGTGAACCGTCCATTGAGATAGCTACGTCGTGCTCAAAATGTGCTGAGGGAAGATTATCTTTTGTAATGATAGTCCATCCATCGTCAAGCTGAGTTATTTCTTTTTTGCCTAGATTTATCATAGGCTCAATAGCTAAAACTAGTCCAGGCTTCATTTTATGACCTCTACCTTTTTTTCCATAATTTGGAACTTCAGGTTTTTCGTGCAAAGATCTTCCTAATCCATGGCCTACAAGTTCTCTAACAACACCATAACCATTTGATTCAGCATGGTTTTGAACAGCAAAGCTAATATCTCCAATTCTATTTCCTGACCTAGTCTGCTCAACTGCCAAGTCTAAAGATTCCTTAGTTATCCGAAGAAGTTTTTTAATCTCATTAGAAACTTCACCTACTTCAAATGTATATGCTGAGTCTCCATAAAACTCATCCATTAGAACACCACAATCAACCGAGACTATATCTCCATCAACCAAGGGTTTGTCATTAGGGATACCATGAACTACTCCGCTATTAACAGAAGTACAAAGTGTATTGGGGAAACCTCCATATCCAAGGAATCCAGGAATTGCATTATTATCTCTAATAAACTCTTCCGCAACTTTGTCCAAGTCTAGCGTAGTGATACCTGGTTTAATTATTTTAGCAATTTCTGCTAAAGTTTTACCAACAAGCAAAGAACTTTTTTTAATTCGTTCAATTTCTTCTCCAGTTTTATAAAAAATCATGGAAAAGATTTATTAAAGGGACTGACTCATTGTCACAGCTGACGATGTAGATCTACCCTTAATTCTACCACCCTTAATCAGACCATCATAATGTCTATTTAATAAGTGGCTTTCAATTTGTTGAAGCGTATCTAGTACAACTCCAACCATAATAAGTAAAGATGTTCCTCCAAAAAAGTATGAAAAACCCTGTTGAACACCAAAATTCATTGCAAAAGCGGGAAGTATTGCTATTATTCCAAGGAAAATTGATCCTGGGAAAACTAGTCTCGATATAAGACCCTCTATATAATCTGCTGTTTTCTTTCCAGGCTTTAGCCCTGGTATAAAAGAACCGTTTCTTTTTAATTCATCAGCCATTTGATTTGGATTCATCATAATAGCTGTATAAAAATAGGTGAAAATAACAATCATAAGGAAAAATACAGCATTGTACCAAAACCCTTGAATATTTGAGAATGTGGCTCCAAAAGAGCTATTTTGAAAAATTAAGGAAGGTAAAAACATTAGAGCTTGAGCAAATATAATTGGCATAACACCAGCTTGATTAATTTTAAGAGGAATATAACTTCTTTGTCCTCCGGCTAAAGATTGTTTAGATCCCCTTCCGATAACTCTTTTAGCTGTATGGACTGGAATTCTTCTTGTCCCTTGTACTAATAATATTGTGATAAGAATAACCATTAGGAGAGCAACTAATTCAACTAGTAAGATTACAAGACCACCATCGTAAATTTTTGCACCTAATTCTTGAAAGAATGCACCAGGTAAACCTGCAATAATACCAATAGTAATTATCAAAGAAATACCATTACCAATTCCTCTGTCAGTAATTCTCTCTCCAAGCCATGTAACAAACATTGTTCCAGCAGTTAAAATTGCTGTTACTTGAAACCACCATAAAAAAGAATCGTTCAATCTTGCTTCGGCAGGAACATATGCACCCATATAACTAGGGGCTTGGAATAAACAAATTGCAATTGTTAAAAGTCTTGTATATTGGTTAATCTTCTTTCTTCCACTCTCTCCTTCTCTTTGTAGACGTTGAAAAGTAGGAACTGCCATACCCAATAATTGCATGACAATAGACGCAGAAATGTAAGGCATTATTCCTAGAGCCATAATGGATGCTCTTGAAAATGCACCACCAGCAAACATGTTAATTAAATTAAGAATACTATTATCTCCTGAAGCAGAAGATGCTAATCTATCAGCATCAATTCCAGGAAGGACAATAAAAGACCCTATTCTGTAGACTAAAACTAAACCAAGAGTATATAAAATACGCTTCTTTAATTCATCAACAGCCCAGATTTCCTTTAAAGTTTTAATTAGATTTTTCATTTAATTTTTTCTTTCTTTTGTTCAATTAATTCAGCCTTACCACCTAACTCTTCAATTGTAGATTTTGCTTTTGCTGAAAAACCATGAGCAGTGATATCAACTTTAGTTTTCAACTCTCCTCTTCCAAGAATTTTAATTAAATCTTTTTTATTAGCAAGACCATTTTCAACAATTGTTTCTGCAGTTATGACCTTTAACTTTGTTTTATCAACAATAATTTGAAGAGTATCCAAGTTTATTCCCTTGTATTCAGTTCGGTTAATGTTCTTAAAGCCAAACTTAGGAACTCTTCTTTGCAAAGGCATTTGTCCACCTTCAAATCCAATTTTAGATTTATAACCAGATCTTGACTTGGCGCCTTTGTGTCCTCTTGTTGAAGTACCACCATGTCCTGAACCTTGACCTCTACCTACTCTTTTCTTAGCTTTTGTTGATCCCTCTGCAGGTTTTAAAGTATGTAATTTCATAATTACTTAGTTATTTTAAATTATTTAACAATTTTAACCATATGTTCAACTTTTTTTACCATACCTAAAATTTGTGGAGTGGCTTCATGCTCAACAGTTCTATTTAACTTACCCAAACCCAAGGCCTGAAGTGTTAACTTCTGTCTTTGAGGTCTATTGATTGCACTTTTTACTTGTGTTACTTTAATCTTTGCCATTTTAAACTTCCTTATCCGTTAAAAACTTTTTCCAAACTCACACCTCTTTGATGTGCAACACTATTAGCATCTCTTAATGATGATAAAGCTTTAATTGTAGCCTTAACAACATTGTGTGGATTTGAAGACCCTTGAGACTTTGCTAATACATTTTTAATACCAGCACTTTCCAAGACAGCACGCATAGCACCACCAGCAATAACACCAGTACCCGCAGATGCAGGCTTTAAAAACACCTGGGCTCCAGAATATTTTGCTTTTATTGTATGTGGTAATGTGTCATTTATCACAGCAACTCTAAGTAAATTCTTTTTTGCTTCTTCTACAGCTTTAGAAATTGCTTCAGTAACTTCGTTAGCCTTTCCAAGGCCATGACCAACTATGCTTTGTTCGTCACCAACAACAACAATTGCTGAAAAACTGAAGTGTCTACCACCCTTTGTAACTTTTGTTACTCTATTGATAGCCACTAATCTATCTTTTAATTCAACATCTGTTGCTCTTACTGATTTTTCTGATTCAATCATACTTCTTTTTTAAAATTTTAATCCGTTTTCTCTAGCAGACTCAGCCAAAGCTTTTACTCTACCATGGTATAAATAACCGTTTCTATCAAAAACTACTTCTTTAATACCAGCTTTTGAAGCATTTTCAGCAATCTCTTTTCCAATTAATTTTGCTTGATCGGTTTTATTAATCTTTTGAGTACTATCCTTTACAAACGATGATGCTGAAGTTATTGTAACTCCCTTTACATCATCAATAACTTGAGCATATATTTGCTTATTACTTCTAAAAACACTTAATCTAGGTCTAGTAGACGTTCCAGAAATATTCTTACGGATTCTTTTTTTAATCCTTGCTCTTCTATTTGATTTTAAATTACTCATTTTCTTAAAAAATTATTTTGCTGCCGTTTTACCTGCTTTTCTTCTTATTACTTCACCTTTGAATAATACGCCTTTTCCTTTATAAGGTTCTGGTTTTCTGAAAGATCTTATTTTGGCTGCTACTTGACCAATTAATTGTTTATCAAATGATTCCAATTTAATGAGTGGATTTTTTCCTTTTTCAGTAGTTGCAGTCAGCTTAACCTCTTGCGGAAGTTGAAAGATTATTGGATGTGAATATCCTAATGATAATTCTAAATTTTGTCCTTTTGCTTTGGCTCTATATCCAACACCTACTAATTCTTGCTCAATTACATAACCTTGTGATACTCCAAAAATCATATTAAACAATAATGATCGATATAACCCGTGAATTGATCTTGTATCTTTTTCATCATTTGGTCTTGAGAGAATAACTGTATTATCTTCCAACACAACTTTAATCAAAGGATTAACATCCTGTGTAAGCTCTCCTAATTTACCCTTAACATGAACTTTATTTTCAGCTGAAATATTTACCTCAACTCCCTCAGGTACTATAATTGGCGCATTTCCTATTCTTGACATTTCTTAAAATTTAGTCAATGTAGCAAAGGATTTCTCCCCCTACATTATGTTTTCTCGCTTCTTTGTCTGTAATTAATCCCTTAGATGTAGATATTATTGCAATACCTAATCCATTCAAAACTCTTGGCATAGAATCAACACCAGTATACTTTCTTAGCCCTGGTTTACTAATTCTTGTCAAATTCCTAATAGCAGAATCTTTGGTTTTGTTATTGTATTTCAAAGCAATTTTAATAATCCCCTGCTTATTATCCTTAATTTCTTTAAAATTTAAGATGTAACCCTGATCCATTAGAATCTGAGTAATTGCCTTCTTAACATTAGATCCAGGAATTTCTACCACTTTATGCTTAGCACTTATGGCATTTCTTAATCTTGTTAAATAATCTGATATAGCATCTGTTACCATTTTCTTTTTTTTATTGTTATTTACCAGCTTGCTTTTGTTATACCTGGTATTTTACCAGCTACTGCCATTTCTCTAAAAGTAACTCTAGATATCCCAAACTGTCTCATGTACCCTCTTGGTCTTCCAGTTAATTGACATCTGTTGTGTTTTCTAACACTCATTGAATTCTTTGGAAGTTTCTGAAGTTTGAACATTGCTTCCCAATCGCCTTCACTTTGAGCTTTTCTTAAAACTTTTCTTCTTTCACTGTAGTGAGCGGCAAGTTTTTCTCTTTTTCGCTCTTTAGCTTTCATTGATTCTTTAGCCATAACTTTTATTCTTTATTTATTTTCAAATGGGAATCCAAACTCTACCAACAATGCTTTACCTTCTTCAGTAGTATTTGCAGAAGTAACAATAGTGATATCCATTCCTAGTATCTTTTTAACCTTATCAATATCTATTTCTGGGAAAATAATACTTTCTTTAACTCCAATAGTAAAATTCCCTCTACCATCTCCATTGGACTTTACTCCTCTAAAATCTCTTGTTCTCGGCAGAGCAACAGAAATAAGTCTATCTAAAAACTCATACATCTTATCTTTTCTAAGAGTAACTTTAGTACCAATAGGCATTCCTTTTCTTAACTTGAAATTAGAAACATCTTTTTTAGAATCAACAATAAGCGCCTTTTGGCCAGCAATTTCCGTAAGATCATTAACCGCATTTTCAATTAATTTTCTATCTGAAACTGCTTCACCAACACCTTGGCTTATTACAATCTTTTCTACTTTAGGAACTTCCATTAAAGACTTATATTGAAACTTCTCTTTCATGACAGGAACAATCTCATTCGTGTATTTATCCTTTAATCTTGGTGTGTAAATCATACTATTTCCTCCCCTGTTTTTCTTGCAAACCTAACGAGTTTATTATTTCCATCCTTTTTTCTGCCAATCTTTGTAGTGTCTCCATTATGAACAAACATTACGTTCGAAATATGTATGCTTCTATCCTTTTGAAGAATTCCTCCATCAGGATTGGCTTTATCTGTTTGAGGCTTTACGTGTTTTTTATTTACAACAGTAAGTCCTTCAATAAAGACTCTCTGTTTTGCGTAATCTACATCAAGGATAACTCCCTGTTGTCCAAGGGCAGCACCAGCAATTACCTTAACTGTATCCCCTTTTTTAATTTTAAATTTCTTTTGCATTACTATTTTATTACAATACTTCTGGTGCCAAAGACACTATTTTCATAAATTGTTTTTCTCTTAATTCTCTTGCTACTGGGCCGAAAATTCTTGTTCCTCTCATTTCACCAGTATCACTCAATAAAACCACTGCATTGTTGTCAAACCTGATATAGGACCCATCGCCTCTTCTAACTTCTTTTTTTGTTCTTACAACTACAGCTCTAGAAACTTGCCCTTTTTTGACATTTCCTGCAGGTGTAGCATCCTTAACAGTAATTACTACTTGATCTCCAATTGAAGCATATCTTCTTTTTGTTCCACCAAGCACTCTTATCACTAAAACCTCTTTAGCTCCACTGTTATCGGCAACTAATAATCTACTTTCTTGTTGTACCATTTTTAATTATTTAGCTTTTTCAAGTATTTCTATTAATCTCCAATTCTTTCTCTTACTTAATGGTCTGGTTTCCATTATTTTGACAGTATCACCTTCATTACACTCATTTTTTTCATCATGAGCTACAAATGAGGAACTTTTTTTAACAAATTTGCCATACTTAGGATGTTTTTCTCTCCGTTCAACCATAACAACAATAGACTTGTCCATTTTTGAACTTGTTACTAATCCTACTCTTTCTTTTCTTAAATTTCTCATATCAATTAGTTGGTACTTTGTTGTAATTCTCTTTTTTTAATTTCTGTATGAATCCTAGATACATTTCTTCTTACACTTCTTATTTCAAGGGGGTTTTCTAATTCTGCAGTTTTATGATTCATCTTTAACTTATTTAACTCACCTTGTGTATTGGTTAGCATTTCGTTAAGTTCCTCGATAGATAAACCATTTAATTTTATGTTAAATTCTTTACTTTTCACCTCAAATACTTTTAAATTTCGTAATCATTTCTTACAACAAACTTCGTTTTTAACGGCAGCTTCTGCGAAGCTAGCCTTAAAGCTTCTTTTGCTAATTCATAAGATACTCCATCAGTTTCAAACAATACTCTACCTGGTCTTATAACTGCTACCCAATGATCTAAAGCTCCTTTACCTTTACCCATTCTTACCTCAGCAGGTTTATTGGTAATAGGTTTGTCTGGGAAAATTCTTATCCAAACCTGACCTTCTCGTTTCATGTACCTTGTTACAGCAATACGTGCAGCTTCAATTTGTCTAGATGTAAGAAAACCTTCTTCTAAAGATTTTATCCCAAATGATCCAAAAGCAATTTGGTGTCCTCTTTGAGCATTGCCCTTAATTTTACCCTTTTGTTGCTTTCTATGTTTCGTCTTCTTAGGTTGTAACATATTATTCTAATTATCTTTTTCTTTTGTCGTTGTTTGATTTTCTACTGCTCATTCCAAAGTTTGGAGATAGGTCTCTTTTACCGTAAACTTCACCTTTACATATCCAAACCTTTATGCCTATTAAACCATAAGTTGTTAATGCTTCAGAAAGAGCATAATCTACATCTGCTCGAAGTGTGTGAAGAGGAATTCTTCCATCCTTATACATCTCACTTCTTGCCATTTCTGCACCATTTAACCTTCCAGAAATTTTTACTTTAATACCTTCAGCACCCATTCTCATGGTGGAGGCAATAGACATTTTTATAGCTCTTCTAAAAGAAATTCTTGCCTCAATTTGTCTAGCTATACTATCTGCTACTAATTTTGCATCTAGTTCAGGTCTTTTAATTTCAAAAATATTAATTTGGACCTCTTTAGAAGTTAGTTTTTTCAACTCTTCCTTGAGCTTATCAACTTCAGACCCTGCTTTTCCTATAATTACACCTGGCCTTGCAGTATTAATAGTGATTGTAATTAACTTTAAAGTTCGCTCAATGATTATTTTAGAGATGCTGGCTTTCTGCAATCTTACATTTAAGTACTTTCTAATTTTCTCATCTTCTACCAACTTAGCAGAATAATCTTTTCCTCCATACCAATTGGAATCCCAACCTTTTATGAAACCTAATCTATTACCTATAGGGTTTGTTTTTTGTCCCATGCTTTATATTTAAGCTTTATCAATTATTAATGTAACATGATTAGATCTTTTTCTAATCCTATGAGCCCTTCCTTGAGGAGCAGCTTGAATTCTTTTTAACATTCTTGCACTATCTACATTGATACTTTTAACTACCAAATTTGCAGATGTTGCATCTTCACCATCGTTTTTTTGCTCCCAGTTATTAATTGCCGACAAAAGAAGTTTTTCTAAATTTCTAGAAGCATGCTTTGGGCTAAATTTTAAAATATTTAAGGCCTTATAGACATCTTCACCACGAACTAAATCAGCAACTAATCTCATTTTTCTTGGAGATGTAGGACAACTGTTTAGCTTTGCTAAAGCTTGAGTTTTTCTCGACTCTTTTAATTTTTCTGAACTATTTCTTTTTCTTGCACCCATATCTAAGTTTTTAGAACTTTAATTATTATCTCTTCCCTCCGTGACCTCTAAAGTTTCTTGTTGGAGCAAATTCTCCTAACTTGTGACCAACCATATTTTCTGTTACAAATACTGGGATAAATTTCATTCCGTTATAAACTGCAATGGTCAGATTTACAAAATCTGGAGTAATTGTTGAAGCTCTCGACCATGTTTTGATAACAGTTTTCTTAGAAGACTCTTTAGCTTCTTCAACTCTTTTCATTAATTTATAATGAACAAATGGCGGTTTTTTTAATGATCTAGACATTATTTATTTCTTTTTTCTATCAATGATAAATCTATTAGAAGATTTAGTTTTACTTCTTGTTTTGTATCCTTTAGCTGGAAGGCCTTTTCTTGACCTTGGATGACCTCCAGATGATTTTCCTTCTCCACCACCCATTGGATGATCAACAGGATTCATTACTACACCTCTAACTCTAGGACGTCTTCCTAACCATCTTTTTCTTCCAGCTTTACCAGAAACTTGAAGGCTGTTTTCAGAATTTGATACAGAACCAATCGTAGCAATGCATGTAATTAAAACCATTCTAATTTCACCAGATGGCAACTTAATAATTGCATATTTTCCATCTCTAGCATTTAACTGAGCAAAAGATCCTGCACTTCTAGCAATAGCCCCACCTTTTCCAGGGGTCATTTCAATATTATGAATAATAGTACCCAATGGGATATCTTTTAGAAACATAGCATTACCCAGTTCTGGTGATGCATTTGAACCTGATAAAACAGTTTGACCAACCCTTAGCCCATCAGGAGCTAGAATATATCTTTTCTCTCCGTCAGCATAAAAAAGTAATGCAATTCTTGCAGAACGATTTGGATCATATTCTATAGAATGAACCTTTGCTGCTACATCGTACTTATTTCTTTTGAAATCGATAATTCTATACCTTCTTTTGTGACCACCTCCAATGTATCTCATAGTCATTTTACCAGAGTTATTTCTACCACCACTTTTACTAGAACCTTTAGTTAGGGCCTTTTCGGGCTTACTAGCTGTAACTTCACTGTAATCACTGACAACCTTATGTCTTTGTCCTGGAGAAGTCGGTTTAAATTTTTTCAAGCTCATTTTAGTTCTTTTCTAATCTTTAAATATTTTCATATAAATCAATAGTATCTCCTTCATTTAGAGTAACAATAGCTTTTTTAAACAATCTTGTTCTCTGGAAAGAAACTCCTTGGTTTGTATATTTCATTTTCCTTTTACCACCACCCTGCTTCATTGTGTTTACTGCTTTTACACTTACACTATAAGCACTCTCAACAGCTTTTTTAATCTGAATTTTATTGGCGTCTGTTTTAACTTCGAAACCATAACGATTAAGTTTCTCACCTAAATCAGCCATTTTTTCTGTTAATATGGGTTTAATAATAATATTTTCCATAATTATACCTTAAATAGTTTTTCAATTTGATCAAAAGCATTTTCTGAAATAATCAACTTGTGCGAATAAAGAATATCGTACGTATTTAGTTTATCAGCAGTTATAACTTTAGCATTTTTTAAATTTCTGGAAGAAAGGAAAGTATTTTGATCTTTTTCACTTGTAACAAAAAGAGATTTATCACTATCAATTTTTAAGTTTTTAAGAACAGAAAGAAAGTCTTTTGTTTTAGGTGTTTTAAATGATAAATCGTCTAAGACAAGTATGCTGTCTTCTTTAGCCTTGTAAGTAAGGGCTGACTTTCTTGCAAGAACTTTTAATTTTTTATTTAGTTTGAAACTATATGATTTTGGTCTTGGACCAAAAACACGACCACCTCCTCTAAATAAAGGGTTCTTGATGGACCCTGCTCTTGCTGTACCCGTACCTTTTTGCTTTTTAATTTTTCTTGTACTTCCTGTAATATCTGCTCTTTCTAGAGATTGATGAGTACCTTGTCTTTGGTTTGCAAGATATTGCTTAACATCTAAATAAATAGCATGATCATTAGGCTCAATAGCAAATATTTCTTTTGTTAATGAAACTTTTTTAGCAGTCGCTTTACCTTCTTTGTTTAAAACTTTAATCTCCATTATTTCTCAACTATTAAATAAGATCCTTTAGAACCAGGAACTGATCCTTTTAAAATTAATAAATTCTTCTCCGGAACTATCTTTAAAACTTCTAGATTGATAGATTTCACTCTATCTCCTCCCATTCGTCCGCCCATTTTCATTCCCTTAAAAACTCTCGCAGGATAAGAAGCAGCACCAATAGAACCAGGAGCTCTCATCCTGTTGTGCTGGCCATGAGTTGCTTGTCCAACCCCACCAAAATTGTGTCTTTTAACAACTCCTTGAAATCCCTTACCTTTAGAAGTTCCAACAACATCTACAAATTCACCTTCCTGAAATTGATCGACAGTAACAGAATCTCCAAGATTTACTTCATTTAAACCTTTAAACTCAACTATTTTTCTTTTGGGAGTAGTTTTCGCTTTGCTAAAGTGACCAAGCATAGCCTTAGGAGTATTTTTCTCCTTTTTATCTTCAAAACCTAATTGAACAGATTCATATCCATCCTTTTCTTGCGTTTTTATTTGAGTAACGACACATGGTCCTGCCTCAATAATTGTGCATGGTAAGTTTTTACCCTCGGCACTGTAAACGCTAGTCATCCCTATTTTTTTTCCTATGATACCAGCCATCTTGATATTTATATTTATACTTTAATTTCTACATCAACTCCACTAGGAAGTTCTAATTTCATTAGTGCATCTATAGTTTTAGAAGAAGAACTGTAGATATCCATTAATCTTTTATAAGCACAAAGTTGAAATTGCTCTCTCGACTTTTTATTTACGTGAGGAGATCTCAAAACTGTGTAAATTCTTTTATGAGTTGGAAGTGGAATTGGTCCACTTACAATTGCACCAGTTGTCTTAACTGTCTTAACAATTTTCTCAGCAGATTTATCTACTAAGTTGTGATCGTATGATTTTAATTTTATTCTTATTTTTTGACTCATAATGATTTTTGTTAAGCTGTTACTTCACCTTTAGATTTAGCAATTACATCCTCTGAAATACTCTTAGGAGCATCTGAATAATGAGAAAATTCCATACTTGAGGTTGCTCTTCCAGAAGTAATTGTTCTTAATTGGGTTACATATCCAAACATTTCAGATAGAGGGACCTTTGCTTTTACCACTTTAGAACCTGCTCTATCATCCATTCCTTCAATGAGACCTCTTCTTCTATTTAAATCACCAACAACATCCCCCATGTTAGCTTCAGGAGTTACTACCTCAATCTTCATCATTGGCTCTAAAATAACCGGATTACACTTTGGAAGAGAAGCTCTGTAAGCCATCTTAGCACAAAGTTCAAATGAAAGAGCATCCGAGTCAACCGCATGAAAAGAACCATCTGTTAAGGTTATTTGCATATTGTCAATTGGATATCCAGCTAAAACACCATTATTCATTGCATCTTTAAATCCTTTTTCTACAGATGGAATGTATTCTTTAGGTATATTACCACCCTTAATTTTATTGGTAAAAATTAAACCGGGCTTTTCAGCATCTCCAGGTTCGATAGTAAACACTATATCAGCAAATTTACCTCTACCACCAGATTGCTTTTTGTAAACTTCTCTATGTTCAGCAGATGAACTAATTGCTTCTTTGTAAGCAACCTGAGGAGCACCTTGATTACACTCAACTTTAAATTCTCTTCTTAAACGATCTAAAATTATATCTAGATGTAATTCTCCCATTCCAGAAATGATAGTCTGACCAGAATCTTCATCTGTTTTTACTCTAAAAGTAGGATCTTCTTCAACTAATTTTGAAAGAGCTAAACCAAGTTTATCAACGTCTGCTTGAGTTTTAGGCTCAATTGCCAAACCAATTACTGGTTCTGGAAAGTCCATTGATTCTAATATTATATGCTTTTTCTCATCGCAAAGAGTATCGCCAGTCTTAATGTCTTTAAATCCAACCAATGCACCAATATCTCCAGCATCTAAAGAAGGAATTTGATTCTGCTTATTAGCATGCATTTGAAAAATCCTAGAAATTCTTTCTTTTTTAGATGTTCTAGTATTGTAAACATAAGAACCAGAATTTAATTTCCCAGAATAAGCTCTAGTAAAACATAATCTACCAACGAATGGATCCGTAGCAATTTTAAAAGCTAATGAGCTAAAAGGTTCATTTATAGATGGTTGCCTAGAAATTTCTTCTCCAGTATATGGATCTGTTCCAGAAATAGCTTTAATATCTAAAGGTGATGGAAGAATTTCCATAACCATATCTAACATTGTTTGTACACCCTTATTTTTGAAAGCAGAACCACACATCATAGGTACTACTTTGCCAGCTATAGTAGCTTCTCTTAGGGCATCCAAAATTTCTCTTTCTGTCAAAGAATTTTCATCCTCGAAATACTTTTCTAATAAATTATCATCAAACTCAGCAACTGCTTCCAATAATTCACCTCTAAGTGCTCTTGCTTCTTCAATAATATCTGATGGTATTTCAATTTCTTTGAATGTCATACCCATATCATCTTCGTTCCATACAATCCCTTTGAAATTAATTAAATCAACAACTCCTTTAAAATCGTCTTCAGAACCAATATTTATTTGCAATGGCAAAGCATGACTCCCTAACATTTCTTTCACTTGCTTACAAACGTTAAGAAAATCAGCACCTTGACGGTCCATCTTATTAACGAATCCAATTCTAGGTACATTATAATTATTTGCTAATCTCCAATTAGTTTCCGATTGAGGCTCAACACCATCAACTGCACTAAATAAAAACACCAATCCATCTAAAACTCTCAAAGACCTATTTACCTCAACCGTGAAGTCAACGTGACCTGGTGTATCAATTATGTTAACATGGTACTCTTGCTTTCTGTAATTCCAATTAAGTGTAGTTGCAGCAGAGGTAATTGTAATACCTCTTTCTTGCTCTTGCTCCATCCAGTCCATTGTAGCAGCACCATCATGTACTTCTCCAATCTTATGGCTTACCCCACCATAATATAAAATTCTTTCGGTCGTAGTAGTCTTTCCAGCATCTATGTGAGCTGCAATTCCAATGTTTCTTGTATATTTTAAATCTCTTGCCATGGCTGTTAAAACCTGAAGTGTGAAAATGCTTTATTGGCTTCTGCCATTCTGTGAACGTCTTCTTTTTTCTTAAATGCAGCTCCTTCTTCTTTGGATGCTGCCATAATTTCTCCTGCTAGTTTTTCACTCATAGTCTTTTCGTTTCTTTTCTGAGAAAAACCGATTAACCATTTTATGGCTAAAGATCTTTTTCTGCTATCTCTAACAGGTGTAGGGATTTGAAATGTAGCCCCACCCACTCTTCGACTTTTAACTTCAACTGCTGGTGTAATATTTGCTACTGCCTTTTTCCAAATCTCAAGACCATCTTCTGATGTTTTTTCAGAAATTATAGCTATCGAATCATAAAAAATATTGAATGCAATATTTTTCTTACCATCCACCATAAGGCTGTTTACAAATTTTGTAACCTCCGTATCTTTGAACTTAGGATCTGGTAAAATAATGTGCTTTTTTGCTGTTCTTCTTCTCATCTAATAAGTTATTTCTTTTTAACTTTTTTAGTACCATATTTAGATCTTCTTTGTGATCTTCCTTCAACACCTGCTGTATCTAAAGCTCCTCTGACTATATGATATCTAACACCTGGTAGGTCTTTAACTCTTCCACCTCTAACCAAAACAATACTGTGTTCTTGTAAATTATGTCCTTCACCGCCGATATAGGCATTTACTTCTTTTCCATTGGTAAGTCTAACTCTAGCAACTTTTCTCATTGCAGAATTTGGCTTTTTTGGTGTAGTTGTGTATACTCTAACACAAACACCTCTCCTCTGTGGACAAGAATTTAATGCAATAGATTTACTAACTTTTATTTTAGTTTGTCTACCCTTTCTAACTAACTGCTGTATCGTTGGCATTTTATTTTATTTATTGATTTTTCGGCTTGCAAAGGTATGAGAATATCTTAAAAATCCAATACATCATCGATAATTTTTAAAATGTTTATTTACTGAGGATTATTTATTATTTATTTATTGTGCAGTTATAACTAAAATTATTGTTGTTTTACAAAACAAATATTTATTAATTTTCTAAGCGGAACTGGAACTGTAAAAATGAACATACTTCAAGGACTAAATAAATCTCAAACTGAAGCAACAAAAGTAATTAATGGACCAATAATGGTAATTGCTGGGGCAGGATCTGGCAAAACAAAGGTCTTGACCCACAGAATTGCATATTTAATAGATAATGGAATTGACCCATTTAATATTCTTTCTCTGACATTTACAAATAAAGCTGCGCAAGAAATGAAAGAGCGAATCTCAACAATGGTTGGTTCAGAAAACTCTAGAAATATTTGGATGGGTACTTTTCATTCGGTTTTTGCTAGAATCCTTAGAGTTGAACACGAAAAAATTGGATTTCCTTCCAATTTTACAATTTATGATACACAAGATGCCAAAAGCTTAATTAAAACGATTGTAAAAGAAAAAAAATTAGACGACAAACTATACAAACCTGGCATTATATACAACAGAATTTCTGCTGCAAAAAACAGCTTAATTGGTCCAGAAAACTATATAAATGACAGTGAAATAAAATCAACTGATCGATCTACTGGAAGACCACAAATTGGCGATATATATATGACTTACAGTCAAAGATGTTTTAGGGCTTCTGCTATGGATTTTGACGACTTATTGTTCAAAACAAATACTTTACTAAAACAAAACCCGGAAGTACTCTACAAATATCAAGATAAGTTTAAATATATTCTAGTAGATGAATATCAAGATACCAACCACGCTCAGTATTTAATAGTAAAATCGCTAGCAGCTCGCTTTGAAAATATTTGTGTTGTGGGAGATGATGCTCAGTCAATCTATTCCTTTAGAGGAGCAAATATTAAAAATATATTAAATTTTAGAAAAGATTACCCTGACTATCAATTGTTTAAACTGGAACAGAACTACAGATCAACTAAAAACATTGTAGAGGCTGCAAATAGTATAATAAGAATCAATAAAGATCAGATTAAAAAAAATGTATGGACAGAAAATAACACTGGAAGTAAAATAAAAATAGTTAAAAGCTTTTCGGATAATGAAGAAGGAAAAGTGGTAGCTAATAGTATTTTTGACAGTTCAGTCTCACAAAGCATTTCCTATAAAAATTTTGCTATTCTTTACAGAACCAATGCCCAGTCGAGATCTTTTGAAGAAGCCTTAAGAAAATTAAACATACCATATAAAATCTATGGCGGGTTGTCTTTTTATCAAAGAAAAGAAATTAAAGACTTACTAGCCTATTACAGACTATCTGCTAATTTAAATGATGAAGAAGCACTTAAAAGAATTATTAATTATCCTAAAAGAGGAATTGGTCTTACAACCATAAATAAAGCTATAATATGTGCCAACCAAAGAGATGTCTCTCTTTGGGCTGTTTTGAAAGATCCAAATCTATTTGGATTTGAAGTTAACAGTGGAACAAGAAGCAAACTTGATCAATTCACTTCTATGATCTTGAATTACAACTCCAGATTAAATAAATCTGATGCCTATGAGCTAGCATTAGAGATAGCAAAAAATACAGGATTAATTAGAGATTTAAGTAGTGACAGAACTCCCGAGGGAATTGTCCGATTTGAAAATGTTCAAGAACTATTAAATGGAATTCAAGAATTTTCCAAAAACTCGGAAGATGATTCTCTTGTTGCACTAGGAGACTTTTTAATTGATGTTGCTTTACTTACTGATGCAGATAAAGGAGAAGAAGATGATATTAATAAAGTTTCTTTAATGACAATCCACGCTGCAAAAGGATTAGAGTTTTCTAATATTCATGTTGTTGGAATGGAAGAAGATTTATTCCCCTCTATGTTAGCAAAAAATTCTAAATCTGATTTAGAAGAAGAAAGAAGGTTATTTTATGTTGCGGTCACTAGAGCAAAAGCAAACTTAACTTTATCTTATGCTGTAAGTAGGTTTAGGTGGGGAAATTTAATTCAGTGTGAGCCAAGTAGATTCTTAGAAGAAATAGATCCAAAATATATCGAACATACCTTTTCAAGAAAAAAATCTCCTGAACCTTTTAAAAAGAGTTTTTCAAAATCTTTACCACAGCCATTAAAAAATAAATTTAGCAAACCATTGGCACATCTTAAAAAAGTGAGCAATACAGACAATAGTTCTAGTTACAATAAAGAACAGGATATTTTAAAAATAAAAATTGGAGACCAAGTAGTTCACGAACGATTTGGAAAAGGGAAAGTAGTTGAACTAAACGGTGATTTTCCAAATACGAAAGCTACAGTTTTCTTCCCTAGCGCAGGTCAAAAACAATTGTTATTAAAATTTGCCAAACTTCAATTGATTTAAAATTGATTGTATTGTTACGTTAAATTGCTACATTTGAAAACAGAATTTCACACAATTTTATTATGAGGTCAACACTAGAGTTGGGATACAACACAGAAAAGGAAAAATTAGCAATACCTGAATATGGAAGAAATGTTCATAAAATGGTGGAACATGCCATAAAAATTCAGGACAAAAACGAAAGACAGAAATGTGTAAATGTTATTGTTAAAGTCATGGATTTAATTAATCCAAATACAAAAAACAATAATAATAGTGAGGAACACGCTCAAAAACTATGGGCTCATCTTCATATAATATCAAATTTTGAACTCGACGTAGAATCTCCATATAAAAAACCAGAGAAAGAACTTTACCAATCAAAACCTGAAGAAGTACCATATCCAAGTAATGCTATAAAATTTAAGCACTACGGAAAAATAATGGAAGATATGGTAAAAGCAGCTACTGAACTTAAAGAAGGAGAAGACAAAGAAAAGTTAGTAAAACATATTGCCAATCTACTTAAGACATCCTATCTTCAATGGAACAGAGACTCGGTAAGCGACGGCTTGATCATTAAGCAGTTAGAAGATCTTTCAGCAGGCAAGTTAACTATCACTTCTGACAAACTTAGAGATACTAATGACATTGTGAAGGCATTCAAGAAAAAGAAATCAAATAATAACAAAAACTATCCAAAAAATAAAAACAGAAGAAAGTACAATGGGAGCTTTTGAAATAATTGGAGGTAAGAAACTTAAAGGAGAAATAACTCCTCAAGGTGCAAAGAACGAAGCTCTTCAGGTTGTTAATGCAGTTTTATTAACCGAAAAGGAAGTAATTATTAATAACATACCTGACATAATCGATGTTAATAAACTTATTGATTTACTTTCGACTTTAGGAGTTAAAATAAAAAAACTCAAAAAAGGCTCTTACAGTTTCAAAGCAGATGAAGTGGATGTTGATATAATGACTTCTGATATTTTTAAAAAGAAAGGGGCAAGCCTTAGAGGATCTATTATGGTTGTTGGGCCACTTTTAGCTAGGTTTGGCAAAGGTTATATTCCAAAACCAGGTGGAGATAAAATTGGCAGAAGGAGGTTGGATACTCATTTTTTAGGATTTCAAAATCTTGGTGCAGAGTTTGACTACGACAAGAATACCAATTTTTATAAAGCACACTCACCAAATGGCCTTCGAGGCACATACATGCTTCTAGACGAAGCCTCAGTCACTGGGACAGCAAATATTATTATGGCAGCTGTTCTAGCAAAAGGAGAGACGACCATCTACAATGCTGCTTGCGAACCTTATATCCAACAACTTTGCGAAATGCTCAATAGTATGGGATCTAAAATAACAGGTCTTGGTTCAAATAAAATTATAATTAATGGTGTTGAAAAACTAGATGGATGTTCTCACACGATTCTTCCAGACATGATTGAAATTGGGAGTTTTATTGGATTGGCGGCCATGACTCAATCTGAAATACTGATTAAAAATGTTGCCTACGAGAAACTAGGAATGATTCCCAACGTATTTAGAAAATTAGGTATCAAATTAGAAAGAAAAGGAGATGATATCTTTATTCCATCGCAAGAAAATTACGAAATAGAATCATTCATTGATGGTTCAATTATGACAATATCAGATGCTCCATGGCCAGGATTTACACCAGATTTATTAAGTATAATCCTTGTTACTGCTACGCAAGCAAGAGGTAGTATTTTAGTTCACCAAAAAATGTTTGAAAGTAGATTGTTTTTTGTAGACAAATTAATAGATATGGGTGCACAAATTATATTATGTGACCCGCATAGAGCTACAGTAATTGGATTAGATAGGAAAGCATCTTTGAGAGGAATTAAAATGACATCCCCTGATATAAGGGCTGGAGTCTCACTTTTAATAGCAGCTTTATCGGCCGAAGGTAAAAGCACCGTCCTTAACATTGAACAAATTGATAGGGGTTATGAAAATATTGAAGAAAGGTTACTTAATTTAGGAGCTCAAATAAAGAGAATCGAATAGAACATAACCAATTTTAATTATATAAATATGAAAACTTTAAATTTTATTATTCTAAATATCCTGATTTGCACTGGCAACTTTGAAGCACAGACCACAAATCAAGAAATTCCAGGTGTGAATATTGGAAATATTGCACCAAATCTAGATTTAAAAAACCCTAATGGTAATAATATTAAACTGTCCTCTTTGAAAGGCAACATTGTTTTAATTGACTTTTGGGCTTCGTGGTGTGGGCCATGCAGAAGGGAAAACCCTAATATAGTTGCTGCCTATAATAAATATTCAAAAAGTAATTTTAAAGATGCAAAAGGATTTAAAATTTACAGTATTTCTTTGGATAAAAATAAGACTGCATGGGAAAATGCAATTTTAAAAGATAATTTAATATGGAAAGAACATGTCAGCGATCTTAAAGGTTGGGCAAGCGAGAGTGCTAATACTTATGGCGTTAGAGGAATTCCTTACAATTTTTTAATCGATTCTGATGGTAGAATAATAGCTAAAAACCTAAGAGGAATTCAACTACACCAACAAATAGATAAGTTGGTAAAATCACTTTAAAAAAATAATTGCTATTAACTCAATGTAAAATATGACACTTTGTCGTATTTTATATTTGGTTCGTAATTTGCATAGTAAATGCAAAATATTTATCTGAAATGAAATCAAATAAAAAGAAAAAGTCAAAAGAGGAATTTCAAGAAGAAACTAAATTAGATTCAACTAATGAGGTTTCTGAAGAAAGCGTTGTAAAAGAAATTAATATTGATTTCAAAGACAAATACGTTAGATTGTATTCAGAGTTTGAGAATTACAGAAAAAGAACTGCCAGAGAAAAAATAGATATTATTACCAACGCAAGTGAAAATCTTTTGAAAGAAATAATTCCAATTTTAGACGATTTTGAAAGAGCAATAGCAAACAATGAAAAAGTGGAAGAAACATCTACTATAAAAGAGGGGTTTGAGTTGATACATAATAAAATATATAAAATCTTAAAAAATCAAGGTTTAAAACCTATGGATTCAATAGGAAAAAGCTTTGATCCAGACATACATGAAGCTATCACTAAAATTCCTGCAACAAAAGACAAAATGAAAGGTAAAGTTATGGATGTGATTGAAAAGGGATATACTTTAAATGAAAAAGTAATAAGATTTGCCAAAGTAGTTGTAGGAGAATAAATAGCTTTAAAATGAGTAAAAAAGATTATTACGAAACACTAAACCTCTCTAAAAATGCTTCTGAAGGTGAAATTAAAAAAGCTTACAGAAAGTTAGCCATAAAATACCATCCTGATAAAAACCCGGGAAATAGTGCAGCTGAACAAAGTTTCAAAGAGGCCGCAGAAGCATATGAGATCTTAAGTAATCCACAAAAAAGACAACAATATGACCAATTTGGCCATGCTGCATTTGAAGGCGGTCAAGGATTTGGAGGCGGAGGGGGAGGAATGTCTATGGATGATATTTTTGATCATTTTGGTGATATTTTTGGGTCTTCTTTTGGTGGAGGCAGAGGATTTGGTCGAGGAGGAGGAGGAAGAAGAGTTCGAAAAGGGTCCAACCTTAGAGTCAAATTAAGACTTTCTTTAGAAGATATTGTAAATGGTGTTCAAAAGAAAATAAAGGTAAATAAGTTAGTTGCTGCAGATGGAGTTGAATTCACAAACTGTTCTAGTTGCAGAGGTACAGGTCAAGTTACTAGAGTTACAAATACTATTCTTGGTGCAATGCAAACAGCATCAACATGTCCAAATTGCAAAGGAACAGGACAAATGATTTCCAAAAGACCAGCTGGAGTTGACTCAACTGGTTTAGAAAAAAAAGAAACTATTATTGAAATAGAAATTCCTGCTGGTGTTGAGGATGGCATGCAATTAAGTATGCAAGGAAAAGGGAATGAGGCACCAGGTGGTGGTGCCGCAGGTGATTTAATTATTGCAATCGAAGAAATAGAACACGAGCACTTAGTAAGAAATGGATCTGATTTACTATATCAACTTGGAATTACATTTTCAGATGCAGTAATTGGAAAAACTATTGAAATTCCAATGGTTAGTGGGAAAGCCAAAATTAAAATTCCCTCTGGAACACAAAGTGGAAAAAATTTGAGATTAAGGTCTAAAGGGATTCCAGATGTGAATGGATATGGAAGAGGAGATATGATAGTGAATATTCAAGTGTTTACACCTCAAAAAATTTCTAAAGAAGAAAAAGAATTATTGCTAAAACTAAATGAAAGTGATAACTTCAAGCCTAAATTAAATCAAACCAAAAACTTTTTTGAACGAATGAAAAATCGTTTTGCTTGATTTTCGAAATAAATGTCTTCAAAAAATATAATTGAAATTGAGGGACTTCACAAATCCTATTCTGACCACAAAGCCTTAAATAATATCAACCTTTCAATAGGTGAATCCAAAATTTTTGGACTACTGGGACCAAATGGTGCGGGGAAAACTACTTTAATTAGAATTATAAATCAAATACTAGAACCAGATCAAGGAATAGTAAAGTTTGCCGGAGAACTTTTATCTAGAAAACATATTTATTCCATTGGTTATCTTCCAGAAGAAAGAGGATTATATAAGAAAATGAAAGTTGGTGAACAAGTTTTATATCTTGCTCAACTTAAAGGACTTTCAAAAAAAGATGCAAAGCGAAAATTAAGTTATTGGTTTGAGAAACTTGGTGCAGATAATTGGTGGAATATAAAAGTAGAAGATCTTTCCAAGGGAATGGCCCAAAAGATTCAATTTATTACCACAGTATTACACGAACCTAAAGTTTTGATTTTAGATGAGCCATTAAGTGGATTAGACCCGGTTAATAGCCTTTTAATAAAAAATGAAATATTAGAGCTTAAGAAAAATAATACAAGTATTATTTTATCAACCCATGACATGAATTCTGTGGAAGAAATTTGCGAGGAGGTTGCCATTATCAATCATTCTAAAAAAATATTGCAAGGAAGCATAAATGAAATCAAAAAAAATTACGATGAAAATTTATGGACTATATTATATATTGGCAACAAAATGAACTTTACCAATGCGGTGTGGGGTGGATGGGAACTTATAAATCATCTAAACTTAAATGATAATATTAATAAAGCAGAAATCAAATTATTAAATGATTTTAACATTAATAAATTTATTAAAGGAATAGTTGACCACGTTGAAATTTTAGAAATCAATAAGAAAATTCCTAGCATCAATGATGTTTTTATAAAAGCAACGACAGATGAGTAAAATTGGATTAATAATTTCTAGAGAATATATCACTAGAGTAAAAAAGAAAACATTCATTTTGATGAGTTTTTTAGGTCCCTTACTCATTGTTGGATTTGTTTTATTAACTAGCTACTTGTCTCAAGAAAACAAGGAAAAATATGAGATTTTAGTAGTAGATGAGTCACATTTGTTTGATAGTATTCTAAGAAATTCAGATAAATACCATCTACAATGGGCGCCAAATGAAAAAGACTACAAAGAAGTTCAAGAAATTTTCAAAAAAGATGACCGACTAGATTTATTGGTGTATTTGCCAATTAATTTAATTAAAACAAATTCTATGACTGCTAAGTGTTTATACAAGGAAATCCCGTCGACTGGAGTTCAAAAACATCTTTCAAGTATAATAAATGAAGCAATAGAACTATATCGTGTGAATTTCAATAATATTGATATTTCCACCTATAAATCCATTAAAACTAAAATTAATCTGGATGTTGTAGATATAGAAAATGAAGAGAATAGAAATATTCAGAGAAAAGCATTTGTAGGAATTGCTCTTGCGTTTTTTATTTATGGATTTATATTTCTTTACTCAGTTCAAGTAATGAGAGGGGTAATTGAAGAAAAAACAAATAGAATAGTTGAAGTAATAATATCCTCGGTTTCTACATTTAAACTAATGACGGCTAAAATTATTGGTGTTGGGCTAGTTGGAATTACTCAATTTATTATTTGGGCAATAGTTACCATGATTATGTCTATAACCATCTTTCCTCTACTAATAAAAGATAAGTACAACCCATCGCTTCAAATGAAATCCGATGAGTTGGCAAATAATAGTTTCAAAATTGATCCAAATAACGAAGCCATTCAATTTATAATCAATGAAGTTCAATGGTCCTATTTAATTGTATTTTTCATATTGTTCTTTTTGGGAGGATATTTATTATATAGTGGATTAATGGCTGCAATCGGAGCAGCAGTAGATGAAGAAGCAGATACACAGCAGTTTCTTTTACCACTCACCATTCCCATGGTATTTGCAATTCTAATGGCTAGTAAAGTTATTGATGACCCTTCTTCGTCTTTGGCTTTTTGGCTAAGTGAAATACCATTTACATCTCCAATTATAATGATAGTAAGAATAGCAATGGGGATTGGAGATAGTAGTGTTGAAATATGGGAAATTATTCTCAGTTTGTTTTTATTGACTATTACTTTTATTGGTACAACTTGGCTGTCAGGAAGAATCTATAGAAAAGGAATTTTATCTTATGGAAAGAAAGCGAGTTATTCAGATCTTTTTAAATGGTTGAAAAATTGAAGAAAATTCTAATCATAGATGATGAGCGTTCTATTAGAGCAACTCTCAAGGAAATATTAGAGTTTGAAAAATACCTAGTTGAAACTGCTCAAGATGGTATTCAAGGCTATAAAATAGCAGAGGAAAAAAACTTTGATTTAATATTTTGTGATATTAAAATGCCCAAAATTGATGGAATTGAAACACTTAAAAAAATAGTTGAAAATAACAGTTTGTCTCCTGTTGTTATGATTAGCGGCCATGGAGATATTGAAACAGCTGTTCAGACACTAAAAATTGGAGCTTTTGATTATATTGAAAAACCATTAGATTTAAATAGAGTTCTTACATGTGTTAGAAACGCGTTAGATAATAACCACCTAAAAAAAGAAAACACTATTTTAAAAAGAAAAATAAAATCTAAATCTGAAATAATTGGCCAAAGCCCGGAAATAAAATCTATCCTGGAACTAATAGCTAAAGTCGCAAATTCAAATGCAAGAGTCTTAATCACTGGATCTAATGGAACCGGGAAAGAATTAGTTGCCAATCAAATTCATGAGAAAAGTAGTAGAAATAAAAATTTATTTGTGGAAATAAATTGTGCGGCAATTCCATCTGAACTAATTGAAAGTGAATTATTTGGTCATGAAAAAGGTTCTTTTACATCTGCCCACAAACAAAAAATAGGAAAATTTGAACAGGCTAGTAATGGAACATTATTTCTGGATGAGATTGGCGATATGAGTCTTTCAGCCCAATCTAAAGTTCTAAGAGCTCTGCAAGAAAACAAAATAACTAGAGTTGGTGGAAATAAATCAATTTCTGTTAACCCTAGAATAATAGCTGCAACAAATAAAAATCTAAAAAAAGAAATAGAGAATGGAAAATTTAGAGAAGATTTATTTCATCGGCTAAATGTTATCCCAATTAGAGTACCGCCTCTTAAAGATAGAACAGAAGATATTCCTATACTTTGTAATTATTTCATTGAGAAAATTTGTAAAGAACATGGAATAAAACAGAAAGAGATTTCTTTTAAGGCAATTGATGAACTTAAAAAAATGAAATGGACAGGAAATATTAGAGAACTTAGAAATGTATTAGAGAGATTAATAATTCTTTCTGAAAAAGATATTGATTTAGAAGATGTTAAAAAATATGTTCCTCCAGTTATCTAAATATTTCTCTAGCTTTTAGAATTACTTTCTTAAGACCATTCAAATCCGACCCTCCAGCAGTGGCAAAGAAAGGTTGTCCACCACCTCCCCCTTTAATTTCTTTTGCTAGCTCTCTAATAATTAAATCAGCATTCCAATTTTTGGACTTGACTAAGTCTTCTGAAATCATTAATGAAATAAATGGTTTATTGTTTTGATTGCTTAATAAAAGAACTACTAAATTTTTTATTTCTGCTTTTATTTCAAAAATGATTTGTTTCATTTCATCAGCAGATAAATCTAATTGATCTTCAATAATAGAAAAGGAATCTAACTCTTTTCTATTAGTTAATAATTGTTTTTTAACTTCTTTTAATCTTATTGAATTATAACTATCTAACTTTTTTTGTAGTGATTGGTTATTTGATTGAAGCAGTTCTATTGCAGATAATAATTCTTGAGGATGTTTTAACAACTTTGAAATTGCCTCATACTCAATTAATTTATTACTAATTACTTCATCTGCTTTTTCATCTGTAAGAGCTTCAATTCTTCTAATACCAGATGAGATAGAACTTTCTGAAGAAATTTTAAAATTTCCAATATTTGCGCTATTTGAAACATGAATTCCTCCACATAGTTCTATAGATTTCCCAAATTGAATCAATCTTACCGAATCCCCATACTTTTCTCCAAATAACATAATTGCTCCCTTTTGCTTGGCAATTTCTATTGGGATATTTCGTTCTTCAAACAAGGAATTAGCTTCTCTAATTTGCTTGTTAACTTTTTGTTCTATTAAAGATAGCTCTTTAGAACTTAGCTTTGAAAAATGAGAAAAATCAAATCTTAAATAATTTTCGTTAACAAGAGATCCTTTTTGCTCAACATGAGTCCCTAAAACTTCTCTAAGAGCGTGGTGCAACAAATGAGTTGCAGAATGATTTTTAGAGATTCTAGTTCTTCTTTCTAAATCTACTTGCCCATGGAAAGAAGAATTCACGTTCTTTGGCAAATCATCTACATAATGAACTATAACCCCATTTTCTTTTTTTGTATCTTTAATCTGCACCTTTCCTTGGTTATCTTCTATAAAACCAGTATCTCCAACTTGACCTCCACCCTCGGGATAAAAGGGAGTTAAATTAAATATTAATTGAAATTTTGTTTTTCCTTTAACAACTAATGAACGGTATTTAGTAATAAAGATTTTTGCATCTGAATGGTCATACCCAACAAATTCTTGTATATCATCTTGCATTAAAACTTTCCAGTCTCCGTACTGTTTAACAGCATCAATTTTAGATCTGTTTTTTTGTTCATTGAGGCATTTATCAAATTCAACAATATCTATTTTTAGTTTGTTTTCAGATGCAATGAGTTGAGTGAGATCTAAAGGAAACCCATATCTATCGTATAATTCAAAAGCCAATTGACCGCTTACAGTATTTTTTAGTTGTTCTTTTTGACTCTTAACAATTTCTTCCATTCTTTTGATTCCAGAACTTAAGGTCCTGAAAAAAGATATTTCTTCTTCTTTGATTATCTTTTTTATAAAATCTTCCTGAAGACTTAAATCCTGAAAAACACCTTTAAAATTATTTACGAGTGAAGGAACTAACTGATAAATAAATGGCTCCTTTAAATCCAAAAACTGATAGCCGTATCTAATTGCTCGTCTTAAAATTCTCCTTATTACATATCCAGCACTAGTATTGGATGGTAACTGACCATCTGTAATTGAAAAAGAAACTGCTCTCAAATGATCTACAATTACCCTAAAAGCAACGTTTACTTTATTTTCTGAGTCATCTATATTACTAGATATATATTTTTTATTAGAGATGAACTCTAAAGAATCGATTATTGGTTTAAAAATATCAGTATCATAGTTGCTATTTTTCTTTTGAAGAACCATAGCCAGTCTTTCCAATCCCATTCCCGTATCAACATGCTTATTTTTTAAAGAAGCTAATGAACCATCAGAATTTCTATTAAACTCCATAAAAACAAGATTCCATAATTCAACAACTTGAGGATGGTCTTTATTAACCAAGTCTTTTCCAGGTATTTTAAGAATTTCCTCATCATTTCTTAAGTCAATATGAATTTCAGAACTCGGACCACATGGACCTTGAGTCCCCATTTCCCAAAAATTATCTTTTTTCCCAAATTTTAGAATTCTATCTCTTTGCAGTAAATTTTCCCAAAACTCATACGATTCTTTGTCAAAGCTTGTTCCATCTTCTTCATCTCCTTGAAAAACAGTGACATATAGCTTGCTTTTATCTATTTTATATACTTCTATAAAAAGTTCCCAAGACCATTGAATTGCCTCTTTCTTGAAATAATCTCCAAAAGACCAATTACCCAACATTTCGAACATCGTATGGTGGTAAGTGTCAACACCAACCTCCTTCAAATCATTGTGTTTTCCAGAAACTCTTAGACATTTTTGGGTATTGGCTACTCTTTTATTTTTAGGAATCTCAAACTCAAGAAAAATATCTTTAAATTGATTCATGCCTGCATTGGTAAACATAAGAGTAGGGTCATCCTTAACTACCATAGGTGCAGATTTTTCAATACTATGATTTTTAGCCTTAAAAAATGAAAAAAAAGCAGCTCTTATATCTTTTGAGTTCATAAATAATTGTGTGGTATTAATTAAGAGTAAAGTTATTTATTTTAAATATACTATTTTAATGATTAAAGAACTTTAGTGCGTTCATTATCATAAAAAATTGTAGAAAAATTTTTTAGGGTGCTTTTGATATTATACTCTGTTTTTCATTAAAAATTAAAGCTGATTCTGGAAAATCTTCTTTGGATAGACTTTCTACATATTGCCAAGCACCTTTGGAAGTATCAACTAATGGAATTCCTTCTCCTATTTGCTTTATAGAAATAACTTTTGCAGCAATAAACTCACCATTAGAATTTAAACTAAGATCAAAAATTGGAGCAACTCCACAAGGACCTTTTAAATTGAATCGGGCATAAGTACAGAAATTCCCCATACTATAAGTTATAAATCTATTTTTATATAATTCAACTGCTCTTGTAACATGAGGACCATGGCCAAGAAGAACATCAGCACCTGCATCAATACATATATGAGCAAATTCATAAACACTTCCCCTGTTGTTGCCTAAAAAAATCTCATCGACTTTAGGAGTATGAATTGCTTTATAACCTTCTGCTCCTGAGTGAAAAGAAACAATAACAATATCACATAGTGAATCCAAATACTTTACATACTCCACTACTTTAGAATAATTTTTCATATTAAAGCAACCACTATTTGGAGCAGTTGAAAGAAACCCATACTTAATATTTTTTTTGGTGAAAACTGTATAAGGCTTGTCCAATGAACCTGCAAAATTTACTTCAGCAGTTTTTAAAACTGATGCTGTTTTCTTTCTGCCTTCCAAGCCAAAATCATTCGCGTGATTATTTGCGATACTTAATAGGTCAAATCCTGCATTTTTGATATTAGAAATATAATGTTCTGGCATTCGGAAAGTATAACAATATTTTGGATTGTTACAATATTTAGGAATTCCCCCATTGCCAATAACTCCCTCCAAATTACCAAAGGTGACATCTCCTTTATTTAAAAAACTTTCAACGTTCTTAAATAAATCTGCTCCATCGTTAATAGGTAAATAACTTTTATTTGGAAAATTTGTGCCCATCATAATATCACCAACTGCAATTAAATTTATAGTGTCTTTCTTCTTATGCAAAGTATCATTTAGATTAAGTTTTGATGGGCTTGTATTATAATTCGAATAGGATTGCTTCACAGAAAACGAACTAAGTAATAAAAATGTAAAAATTATATAAATAGAATTCATGATATTAGTTTTTGATTTGTTCTCAACAAAACTGGGTTAAGAAGATGTATTTAACTTAAAATAAAAATGATTAAATTCGCGTAAATTTAGTATAATTTGAAAAATACGAATTACAAATACAATCCAAATACTCTTAATTATGAGAAGATAAACTTAACCCTATGGGATAAGTTTAAAAGACTTTCTTATTATTTAATTGCATCTGTCGTTATTTCTGTTCTAATACTTTCATTTTCGTTTTATAATATCAAATCATTTATACAAAAAGAAGCAGCAAAGGAAAACCAAAGTCTAAGACAGGAAATATCCGTTTTCAATAAAGATCTTAACCTTATTCTTGAAGTTCTTAATGATATTCAAAACAAAGATGATAATATTTATAGAGCTATTTTTGAAGCAGATCCTTACCCAGATCACAAAAGAAAACTTGGAACAGGTGGAAATCCAATCAAATTCAAAAAATATGAAAATATTGAGTACGGAGAATTGGTGGTCGAAATAGTTCAAAAATTAGAGCTAATTGAGAAAAAACTTTCTTCTCAATCCAAATCTTTTGATGAGGTTTTTGAAATTACCAAGGAAAAGCAAAAAATGCTCAAGGCAATACCAAGTATTCAACCAATTAACAATCGAGATTTGACTAGAATTGCTTCTGGATTTGGTATGAGAATGCATCCTATATATAAAATTCTTAAAATGCATAAAGGAATGGATTTCACAGCTCCAGTTGGGACTGAAATATATGCAACTGGTGACGGTGTAATTGAAAAAGTTGGATGGACAGGTGGTTATGGGAAAACCATTTTAATTAATCACGGTTATGGATACAAAACAAGATATGCCCATTGTAGTAAATTCAAATGTAAAAAAGGTCAGAAAGTTAAAAGAGGCGACCATATAGGTTATGTTGGAAATACTGGTAAATCTACAGGACCGCATCTTCATTATGAAGTATTCAAAAACAAAAGACAAATAAATCCAGTTAATTTCTTTTTCAACGACTTAAGTCCAGAAGAATACGATAAAGTGATAGAGATTTCTTCCAGACCAACTCAATCTCTATAAAATGGATTTGATTAAGCTTGATATTGATAAATCTCCAAAGATCTATTATAGTATAGGTGAATTAGCTAAAATGTTAAATGTCAACACCTCCTTAGTTAGATTTTGGGAAAAAGAGTTTGAGATACTCAAACCAAAAAAAAACAATAAAGGAAATCGACAATTTACAAAGGAAGACGTCAAGAATTGTCATTTAATTTACCACTTAGTAAAAGAAAGAGGTTATACATTAAATGGAGCTAAAGATGTTTTAAAATCTGATATTTCAGAACTAAAAAATCAGAAATTAATATTGGATAAGATGGTGAAAATAAAATCATTTTTGCTAAAACTAAAAGAACAACTTTAATAAAGTTTAACTCATAACATGGAACCAATAAAAATAAAAAATTATACCAAGTCTAAGTCTAGAACCAATACGAGCAGTTTTGTGGCTAATGTTTTTTCTTTAATGTTTACAGCACTTATCATTTCAGGAATTTCTGCTGTATGGTTTGCAAGTGAAGAAATGAAACACTATATAATTAGCTATGAGGGAGGCCTAACAACTTTTGGATGGATTTCAACACTTGCTCCATTAGGTTTAGTTATGATGATAGGATTTGGATTTAATAAATACAGTGTTAAGTTTTTATTGGGAATATTTATTCTTTATTCGACACTAACAGGTATTAGCTTGAGTACCATTTTTGCTATTTACTCAACTTCCTCTATCGCAACTACGTTTTTTATAAGCGCATTGACATTTGGCATTATGGCCCTCACTGGTTATACAACAAAAACTGATTTAACAAAAATGGGGAGTTTGCTAATGATGGGTGTAGTAGGAATTGTTATTGCAAGTATTGTAAATATGTTTATTGGTAGTTCATTTATGGATTATATTATCTCAATAATTGGAGTTTTAGTATTTACAGGTCTAACTGCTTATGATGTGCAAAAAATTAAAAATATTGGAAATCAAATTGACCAGGGTTCTGAAACAGCGCAAAAAATGATGGTTTTAGGAGCTCTAACGTTGTACTTAGATTTTATCAATCTGTTTTTAATGTTGCTGAGACTTTTTGGAAATAGAGATTAATTAATATTATGAAAGCATATGTTTTTCCTGGTCAAGGAGCCCAATTTTCCGGAATGGGAAAAGATTTATTTGACTCAAATAAGTCTGCAAAAAATTTATTTCTAAAATCCAATGACATTTTAGGTTTCAATATTTCAGATATTATGTTTCATGGAACAGACCAGGAACTAAAACAAACAAAAGTTACCCAACCAGCAATATTCTTACATTCAGTAATTCTTGCTATCACTTTAGGTGAAAATTTTAAACCAGATATGGTAGCTGGACATTCACTGGGTGAAATTTCAGCTTTAGTAGCAAATAAATGTCTTTCGTTTGAAGATGGTTTGAATCTAGTTCATAAAAGAGCATTGGCAATGCAAAAGTCCTGCGAGGAAAAGCCATCCACAATGGCTGCAATTCTAGGTCTTGAAGATAATATTGTTGAAGAGATTTGTAGTGCTATTGAAGGGATAGTAGTTCCAGCAAATTACAATTGCCCTGGCCAGCTTGTGATTTCTGGTGAAATGAATGCTATTGACATAGCAATTGAAAAACTAACAACTGCTGGAGCAAGAAGAGCAATAAAATTACCTGTTGGAGGTGCGTTCCATTCACCATTAATGGAATCTGCAAAAAACGAATTGAAAAATGCAATTGATCATACTTTATTTAGTAATCCAATATGTCCAATTTATCAAAATGTAAGTGGCAAAGCTGTAATAGATGCTGAACAAATCAAAGCCAACTTAATTGCCCAACTAACTGCTCCTGTAAAATGGACCCAGTCAATGAAAAACATTTTAGAAAACAAAAATATCGAAGTAATTGAAGTTGGACCAGGAAAAGTTTTGCAAGGATTATTTAAAAAAGTAGATAGGTCTATTCCTACTTCAAGTGCTACTTTATTATAACGATTTATTTAAAATCTGTTCTTGACTAACTAAAGAATGAAATATTGGCAATCTTGATACATAATTTATCATATCTAGATGTTGTTCGTGATGGCAGTCACTACCAATAAAATCTATGATTTTATCTTTTATTAGTCTTTCTGCAACTTTTTTAACTTCAGGCCCATATGCTCCTGCTATAGACCCAATATTAACTTGAAGTTTCACTCCTCTATTAATCATTTCTTCTATTTTATCGTAATCTTTATGCCAATAAGCATAACGTTCTACATGTGCAAGAACAGGTGAGAACCCTTTTTCTCTCATATTCCAAATAATATCATTTAATCTAGAGGGTTCATCAAAAAAAGATAACTCAAAAAGAAGATACTTGTCAGCTCCAAATGTGAGTAAATTATTTTTTTCTAATAAATTTTCAAACTCTGGTTCTAAATTGTATTCTGCAGCAGCTTCAATTTTAATATCTAGGTTGTTTTTTATTATTTCTGCTTTTACTTTATCTAAACCAGAAAGTATTATTTGTGGTGTGTTTTTATAATAATCACTCATTATATGTGGAGTTGTTATTACTTTTTTATATCCTAAATCGATGAATTTTTTGAGCAATGTTATCGTGGTCTCCATATCAGGAGACCCATCATCAATACCGGGAATTAAATGAGAATGAATATCGTTTCTCAAAAAACTAAGATCTATAGGCTCAATGGTTAATTCTTTTTTGTGGAAAATTCGACTAAATAGACCCATTAATTATAATGTTGTTGGTAATAGTTTAGATAAGAACCACTTGTAACATTATCTAACCATTCTTTATTATTTAAATACCAATCTACCGTGTTGTCAAGTCCTTCTTCAAAACTAATAGATGGAGTAAACCCCAACTCTTTTTGAATTTTTGAAGCATCAATGGCGTATCTTAAATCGTGCGCGGCTCTGTCTTTTACAAAAGTTATTAGATTTCTAGATTGTCCCTTAGGGTTGGAAAGTCTATTATCCATTATGTCGCACAAATGGTTAACTAAATCAATATTCTTCCATTCATTATGACCACCAATATTATAAGTTTCACCAATTCTTCCTTTTTGAAAAATTAAATCAATTGCATTTGCATGATCTTCCACCCATAGCCAATCCCTTACATTTTCACCCTTTCCATAAATTGGAAGAGGCTTTTTATTTTGAATATTATTTATAATTAATGGAATAAGTTTTTCTGGAAACTGATGAGAACCATAATTATTACTACAATTTGAAATTTTAATTGGCAAACTATAAGTATGACCATATGCTCGAACAAGGTGATCTGAGCTGGCTTTGGATGCAGAGTAAGGGCTTCTTGGATCATAAGAAGTAGTCTCGTAAAAAAAACCTGTTTCACCTAAAGAACCATAAACCTCGTCAGTGGAAATATGATAAAAACATTTATTTTCAAAACTTTTCCAATTTTTTCTACAAGCGTTTAATAAATTTAAAGTCCCTATAACATTAGTTTTTATAAATTCACTGGGGTTTGAAATAGAACGATCTACGTGAGATTCAGCAGCTAAATGAATTACCCCATCAAATAAATATTTTTCAAATAAAATTTGAATAGCATCCTCATTGTTAATATCAATATTTTCAAATTTATAATTGGATTTATTTTCAACGTCCTTTAGATTATTTAAATTACCAGCATAGGTCAATTTATCTAAATTAACTATCAAATATTCAGGGTATTGATTAATCATTTTTCTTACCACATGAGAGCCAATAAAGCCAGCACCACCTGTTATAAGTATGATTTTTTTATAATCCATTACAAAGTCCAATAATTGAGTTTTTGAATTTTATTTCTAAAAATACCTTTTAAATCTACTAAAATTCCTCTTTCAGAAAGAATAGAAGCAAAGTAATTTTCGTCTAGAAGAGTATATTCTTTATGATTTACTGCAACAATTACAGAGTGGTAAATTCCACTTATTTTATCTTTTAAATCAAACCCATATTCTTCCATTATTTCATCAGAATTAGCATGAGGGTCAACAACCTCAACATGGCAAGAGAAAGATTTTAATTCGTGGATTACATCCACTACTTTAGAATTTCTTATGTCTGAAACATCTTCCTTAAAAGTAGCTCCCATAACTAAAACTCGAGCTTCTTGCATTGGAGTTCCCGATGCTATAACTTTTTTAGCAACTGTTCTACCAACATATGCGCCCATAGAATCGTTAACCGCTCTTCCAGAGTTAATTATTTGTGCATGGTAGCCAAGTTCCTTGGCTTTGTGAGTGAGATAATATGGATCAACTCCTATACAATGTCCTCCAACAAGGCCAGGCCGAAAATTCAAAAAATTCCACTTAGTTCCTGCAGCTTCTAAAACTTCGTAAGTATTTATATTCATCCTGTTGAAGATCACTGAGAGTTCATTAATCAAAGCAATATTTACATCTCTTTGAGTATTTTCTATAATTTTAGCAGCCTCCGCGACTTTTATAGACGATGCTCTATGTACACCAGCAGAAACAACTAGTTCATAAGTCTTAGCAATTTGCTCAGAAGATTCTTCATCACAACCAGATGAGACTTTTACAATACTAGAAAGAGTATGAACTTTATCTCCAGGATTAATTCTTTCAGGTGAATAACCAACTTTAAAATCATTTATAAACTTCAAACCACTTAATTTTTCCAAAACTGGAATACAATCTTCCTCAGTACAACCTGGGTATACTGTAGATTCATATACCACATAATCTCCCTTTTTAAGAACTTTTCCAACCGTTTCACTTGCTAAAAGTAATGGCTTAATATTAGGTTCTTTACTTTGGTCAATTGGTGTTGGGACAGCAATTATAAAAAACTTAGCTTCTTCTAAAACATCAATTTTATGAGTAAACTCAATTGAACAATTGTCAAAATCACTTGAAACTAACTCATTACTTGGGTCAATTTTATTTTTCATCATTGACACCTTGTCTGGGTTAATGTCAAAACCTATAACATCAGTTATTTTGGCAAATTCTAATGCAATTGGCAGGCCAACATAACCTAACCCAACAACAGCAATCTTTTCTTCTTTAGCAATTAATTTGTCGTAAATTTTCATTTTTGACTATCTCTAAGTTTATAAATTTTTTCTATGATTTCTACTACTTTTAATCCTTCTAAAACATTGGTAGTAGCAACATTTTGTCCCCTTAATGTCTCAACAACATTTTGAATAATATAATGATGGTTTGCTGCACTTCCTTTATAGGGACCATAATCATTTGGCGGATTGGAAGGAGTAAGCTTGGGCATTTTATAATCTTTAATATTGCAATATTCAATTTCATTCATATACTGCCCTCCAATCTTAATACTTCCTTTACTTCCTATAACTGTCATACTACTTTCCAAATTGGAGTTCCAAACTGCTGTTGAATAATTCAATGTGCCCATTCCTCCGTTAGTAAAGTCAAAAGAAACGGATCCTGAGTCCTCAAAATCTGTAGATTCTTGGTGAGTAAAGTCCTTGAATTTTCCTTGAATATTTTCTATATCTCCAAAAAGCCAGTACATAATATCTATGAAATGTGAAAATTGAGTAAAAAGTGTTCCTCCATCCTGATCTTGAGTTCCTTTCCAACCTCCTTTTTTATAATACCTATCGTCTCTATTCCAAAAACAGTTTATTTGAACCACAAATATTTTCCCTAGCTTTTTAGTTTCAATTACTTCTTTAAGCCATTGACTTGGTGGAGAATATCTATTCTGCATAACAGCAAAGACGTGTTTGTTTCTTTGAAGAGCATTAAAAATCACTTTTTCACAATTAGCTACACTAAGTCCTATTGGCTTTTCTATAACAACGTGGTTGTCATGTTTCAAAACAGAAATAGAAATATCAGAATGTGACCCATTTGGAGTACAAACACAAACAACGTCTATTTCCTCATGTGAATTAAGCATTTTTAAATGATCATTGTAATATGCAACATCGTAAGGTTCTAGTGCTAAACTTTCTCTGGGTAAAATATCACAAATTGCAGTGAGTTCGCAATTTGTATTTCTTAATACCATTTCCGCATGTCTTTTGCCGATATGACCAGCTCCAATTATACCAAACTTAATTTTCTCCATTATTTAATCTCTTTTATGGACTCATTTTTTAATTCATAAGACTTTAATGATTCTGGGCAGGTGGCTTTTCCAGAAACAAATTCTAATCTATTTCCAAATTCGCTGACCCATCCAATTTGTTTACCAGGGTTTCCAACTACTAAAGCATAGGGCTTAACTGGCTTAGTAACTACTGTTCCTGCACCTATAAGAGCATATTCACCAATGGTATTTCCGCAAATAATTGTGGCATTTGCACCAATAGAAGCACCTTTCTTTACCAAAGTTTTAACATAAGAATCTCTTCTTATAATTGCACTTCTAGGATTTAGAATATTTGTAAAAACCATGGAGGGACCTAAAAATACATTATCCTCACACACTACACCAGTATAAATTGATACGTTGTTTTGAACTTTTACATTGTTTCCTAATTCTACATAAGGTGAAACCACTACATTTTGACCAATATTACAACTTATTCCCATAGTTGAATTGCTCATAATATGGCTAAAATGCCAAATCTTAGATTCATTACCAATTTTTACATTTTCATCAATAACTGCTGTAGGGTGTGCGAAATAATTCATTAATAGTTATTATAAGATTCGAAATTTTGGTGGTCTTTCATATTTAATTCCTCAACTGATAGGTTACAAAAGTAATCATAAGTTAATTTCAAACCCTCATTTCTTTGAATTTTAGGTTCCCAATCTAATATATTCCTTGCCAATTCTATATCTGGTTTTCTTTTTAAAGGATCATTTTCAGGCAAGTCTTTGAATATGACTTTTGGATTAGAGCCTGATAATTTAATAATTTCATTCGCAAAATCTTTTATTGTAATTTCATTAGGGTTTCCAATATTAATTGGATAATTATAATTACTTAGTAAAAGTCTATATATCCCTTCAATCAAATCATCTACATAGCAAAAAGATCTAGTTTGAGAACCATCTCCAAAAATAGTCAAGTTCTCGCCTCTTAAAGATTGTCCTATAAATGCTGGCAGAACTCTGCCATCATTCAACCTCATTCTAGGTCCATAAGTGTTGAAAATTCTTATAATCTTAGTGTCTAGATTGTGAAATCTATGGTATGCAATAGTAATAGCTTCTTGAAATCTTTTAGCCTCATCATAAACTCCTCTAGGGCCAATAGGATTGACATTACCAAAATAGTTTTCATTTTGTGGATGAACAAGCGGATCTCCATAAACTTCACTAGTAGAAGCAACTAAAATGGTAGCTTTTTTTGCTTTTGCTAATCCCAAAAGATTGTGAGTACCTAAAGAACCTACCTTTAAAGTCTGAATAGGTATTTTTAAGTAATCAATGGGACTTGCAGGAGATGCAAAATGAAGAATATAGTCTAAATCCCCATCAATTTGAACATATTTTGAGACATCATGTTCAATAAAATCAAAATTATTATGAGTTATAAATAAGTCAATATTTTTTTGAGAGCCTGTAATGAAATTATCCATACCAATTACAGAAAAGTTTTCATTTAAAAATCTTTCACAAAGATGAGAACCTAAAAAACCAGCTGCTCCAGTAATTAATACTCTTTTCATTTATTAAGGTTATTAATTACTTTTCTACCAATACTCTGGTAATAAAAGTTTTTCTTTTTCATGGACTCTATAGCATATAAATTTCTACCATCAAATATAATTGGACTTTTCATCAAGGAATGCATTAAATTGAAATCAGGATTTCTAAAAGCAGACCATTCAGTAGCAATTAATAATGCATCTACTTCATTTAAAGCATCTAACCCACTTTTAGAATATTTGATTTTATCTCCAAGCATATCTCGAACATTATCCATTGCTTCAGGATCATAGGAGACAATTTCGGCTCCAGAATCAGTTAATTCTTTGATAATTGATAAAGATGGTGCTTCTCTTATGTCGTCAGTCTCTGGTTTAAAAGCAAGTCCCCACAATGCAAATCTTTTTTCTTTTAAATCATCTCCAAAATAAGATTTCACTTTCTTAACCAAGCTCATTTTCTGAAGATCGTTAACCTTCATTACTGCATCTATTATTTTAAACTGATAATTTTCAATTTGACCAGCTTTTTTTAATGCTTTTACATCCTTTGGAAAACAGCTGCCGCCATAACCAATTCCAGAAAATAAAAATCTTTTGCCAATTCTAGAATCTGTTCCCATGCCTTTTCTAACCATATCTATATCTGCACCAATCATTTCGCAATAATTAGCAATCTCGTTCATGAAAGTTATTTTTGTCGCAAGAAAAGAATTGGAAGCATATTTGGTAAGCTCAGCTGATTTTTCATCCATAAATAGTATAGGATTTCCTTGTCTTATAAATGGCTGATATAATTCCTCCATTAGCTTCTTGGCTTTTTCACTGCTTGTCCCAACCACTATCCTTTCTGGTTTCATGAAATCTTCTACTGCAAAACCTTCTCTTAAAAACTCAGGATTTGAAACCACATCAAAATCTACATTAGAATTTTCACTAATTACTTTATTAACTTTTTCAGCTGTTCCAACTGGAACTGTACTTTTATCAATAATTACTTTATAACTCTTAATAATTTTTCCAAGATCTTTAGCTACAGAAAGAATATAACTCAAGTCTGCAGAACCATCATCACCAGGTGGTGTTGGAAGGGCTAAAAATATTAACTGTGCGTCTTTTACACCCTCTTCCAATTGGGTTGTAAAAAATAATCTTTTTTGAGTAATATTCCTTTGAAAAAAGTTATTCAAGTTAGGTTCGTAAATTGGAATTTTTCCTTTTTTCAATTTATTGACTTTTTGTTCATCAATATCCACACAAGTAACAATATTTCCTGTCTCTGCTAAACATGTTCCTGTTACTAGACCTACATATCCTGTTCCAATTACAGCTATTTTCATTATTTATTATTTAAAAAGTTCGAAATATTTTCAATTATATAGTCTTGTTGTAAGTAATAAAGTTCTGTATGCATTGGCAATGAAAATACTCTAGATGAAAGCCAATTGGTAACTTTCATATTACCATAGGTATTCGGTATTTTAGAAAACATTTTCTGATGATGAGCAGGTACAGGATAATAAACCATTGCCGGAATATTTTTATCTGCTAAATATTGGATTAATTCATCTCTTACAATATTATCATCTAGCTTTAAAGTATATTGATGAAAAACGTGATTAGAATCCAAGTTTCTGAAAGGAAGTGTAAGTTGGTCTAATTCCTTTAAATTTTGATCGTAATAATTGGCCGCTTTTTGTCTATTTATAATGTATTGATCAAGTTCTTTGAGTTTAATTCTTAGTACTGCAGCTTGAATATTATCTAGTCTTGAGTTACACCCAATAACATCGTGGTAATATCTTTTACTTTGGCCATGATTAGCTATCATTCGAAGTTTTTCTGCTAAATCATCATCATTTGTCATCATCGCCCCACCATCACCAAAACATCCTAAATTTTTGGATGGAAAAAAACTAGTACATCCAATATTTCCTATAGTTCCTGTTTTTTGAGGTTTATTAAACCCTAAATAATCGCAACCAATTGCTTGAGCATTGTCTTCAATTACAAAAAGATTGTATTTCTTAGCCAAATTCATGATAGATTTCATATCAGACGACTGTCCAAAAAGATGAACTGGAACGATGGCTTTGGTTTTTTTAGTAATTGCCTTTTCCACTTCCTCAAGAGAAATATTAAAATTTTCAGGATCACAATCCACAAAGACAGGTTTTAACCCTAAAAGTCCTATTACTTCTGTAGTAGCTATGTATGTAAAAGATGGAGTTATTATCTCATCTCCAGGCTTTAAACCAAGCGCCATCATAGATATTTGAAGCGCATCTGTTCCATTTGCACAAGTAACAACGTGTTTTACACCAAGATAAGCAGCTAATTCATTTTGAAAAGATTTGACATGTTCTCCATTTATAAATTGTGTAGAACTCAAAACATCATTTATAGCTTTATCTATTTGAGGCTTGATCTTCATATATTGACTTTTTAAGTCAACCATTTGAATATTTAAATTATTTTCGCTCATCTCTATAAATTATCACTTGCGAATATAACTATATCCTAGATTTATGGCAATTCTTATATTTGATTTTGCAAATTAATAATTCTTAAAGTTGACACTGTTAAATAAAGTACTAATCATTTTACTAATCTCAATATTGCTATTGCCCAATGCAATATGTCAAAAAAATAAAGATTCTGTTATTTTTTTCCCTTTTGTAAGGGTCAGTCTAGCTTTGCAAGCTCCTAAGGGTGATTTTGAAGAAAACTATGGAATAAATTCTAATATTGGTCTTTCCATTGGCTGGAAAAATAAAAGGAATCAAACTTTTGAATTAAATTACAATTTTATTCACAGTGAAAATGTTAAAAATACTAGTGTTTTAGATCACTTAATAAATGATCAAGGATGGATTATTAACCAATACGGTGAAGAAAATCTATTTCTTATGTATCACAGGGGGGGATTAATAAGTTTGGATGTAGGAAAAGTCTACCATCTTTTTGGACCAAATCCAAATTCTGGAATTTTTCTAAAGGGTGGAATTGGATCTATGTATCACAAAATAAGAATTGAAAATCAAGAAAATCTAATTCCTCAACTCAAAAAGGAATATTTAAAATACTATGACAGACTAACAGTTGGGGTACTATTGAAACAATATATTGGCTACCAAAACATGAGCAACAACAAGCTGGTAAATTTCACAATTGGGATAGAGTTTATAGAAGGATTTAACAGAGGAATGAGAGATTATCAAATTGATTTAATGGGTCCCTATACTGAAAATAAATTTGATGTATATCTTGGGCTAAGAGCAGGATGGTTTTTCCCAGTTTTAAGAAAAAATCCTAACGAATTTTACTACAATTAAAATGGGGTTATTTCATTATCAAATTGCTATTGAGCTATTGTCTATTTACTTAAAAGCTTCTGCTTTTCTTGGAAATAATAAATCCAAAAAATCATTAAAAGGGAAAAAAAATTGGGAAAAAAACTTATCCAATTTAAATTCTGAAAAAAAAACTTTTTGGATTCATGCTGCTTCCCACGGCGAAGCTATTATGGCAAGTCCCATTGTTAGAAAAATATTAAATCAAAAAAACAACCAAGTGGTAATGTCGTTTTTTAGCCCATCTGGTTATGAAAACTATAATTTTGAAGATGAAAATTTTCATAAATTTTATTTGCCTTTTGATAAAAAAAGAAATTCAAAAAAAATTATAGACTATATTAAACCAAGTATTTTAATTTTTGTGAAGTATGACCTATGGCTAAATTTAATTAATGAATGTAATAATAGAAAGATTCCATCTTTAGTATTTTCTTCCAAATTTAGAAAGAACCATTGGTATTTCAATATCCAAGGAAAATCCGCTAAAAACATACTTCAGTCCATGAGTTTAATATTAACCATAGATCATTCATCTGAAAAAGTATTAGAAGAAAATGGATTTGCAAATTTTAAATATTCTGGAGATACTAGATTTGACACATTAAATGAAGTTGAATCAAATTTGGATTTAATTGTTAAGCCCCCATGTATTATTTTAGGTTCCTCTTGGGAAAAAGAAGAAAAAATAACTGCTGAAACAATTGAGAAGATAGAAAATGTTAATTGGATAATAACTCCTCATGAGATAAAAGAAAAAGAAATATTAAAAACAAAAAAATTATTTGGAAATGGTTCTTTACTATACTCAGAATTTGATGTTAAAAAATCATTGCCTAAAGTCTTAATCGTTGATCAAATTGGAATTCTTGCAAGTCTTTATAAGTATAGCGATATTGCTTTTATTGGCGGAGGATTCTCTGGGAAATTACACAATATCTTAGAAGCAGCAGCCAAAGGAAACTTTCTTTTATTTGGTCCTAATATTGATAAGTATCCAGAAGCTAAGTTAATGCTCAAAGAAGAAATTGCAGAGATTGTCCACGATTCTAAAGAGCTTAAAAAAATAATTTTAGAATTAATTGGAAATAAAGCTGAACTAGAGAATAAGAAGAAAAAGGCTAAACAAATTATAAAAGAGAATAAAGGAGCTACAGAAATCGTTTGGAATGAAATTCAAAAATTGGTTTAACTAGTCTATTATTTCTGCGTCCTCTAGAATATAATTTAATTGGTAAATATCATCCACGTTTAATTTTAAAGTACCCTTATAGGTTATTACTTGGTCCATTCTTAACCCTTCATATTTTTTAATCATTTGAATCTCCATTACTGATTCAGGACCAGCCTGACCACAAAAGAAACAAGAACTATATGGATTAGCAGAAAGCACATAATAGTCTTGTACAATATCGACCGGAATTATAAAGCCTCTAATTTGAACTTCTTTGCCGTCCATTTCTTTAACAGATTCCGAAAACTTTGGTACCATATAATAAGCCTGAAATTCTTCCGACCATATCTCATCAAACTCTACATTTTTCAAAAGCTCCCAAGTAATAATATTTTGACTAAAAATATTACCCATAAAAAATAAAAATAAGATGGTTGCTAAAATTATTTTGTTTCTCATGTTTTATTTTTTAATGTCTTTGATATATCCAGCCTGTAGGCTGCTATTGCAGGGAATATTGCCGCGGTCATTCCAATTAGTATTGTCACAAATAGCAAAACTAATTCTAGGCTATCAAATACCAAACCTGAAAATTGATAATTGTACTTAAGATTTAAAAATCTAGCCATAATTCCCATTATTGAATGTCCCAATATCAGTCCTGAAATACTTCCAATTAGGCCGATAAAGAAACCCTCTAAAATTATAGAAATAAAAATTAATCTAACACTAGCTCCACCAACTCTCATCATAGATATTTCATATTTTCTGTCTTTCATCGAATTTAATAATGTAACAACAATACTAAAAAGAGAAAGCCCGAAAATAAATAGTGACAAGACGTAAATAACGTTTACAGCAGGTTCTGTAAGCTCTAAAAGTTGTTTGATTTCAATAGCTGGTTCTGCCCCCATCAACGCATTTTTTTGATTGACAATTCCTGGAATTGAAAATTTTGCTCTTGGTGAATTGTAATTTAGTAAAACTGCTGTTACCTCTTTATTATTTTCAGAAACTTCGGTTTTGTGGTCATGCGAGTGATGGTCGTGTTCTTCAGCAGTTTTTAAATCAAAAGAACCTTTTTTATCATTATGAGAATGAACTTGCCAAACACTTTCTAAAGAAGTTACTATTAACTGATCAATAATTTCCCCTGTTGGTGAAAGAATACCTACTACACGGTAAGGAAAATCTTCATGATCGTGAGTTGATTCTTCTATTCCATGACTCCCATTAAAAGAGTCACCAATATCTAATTTTAATTTCGCTGCAATATTGGCACCAATTACCACTTCTAAAGGTTTATTAAAAATATTTCCTTTTGCAATTGATCCATTGTATATCTGGGTAATAAAATTTGGATTTGTTCCAATTATTCTATGTTTATTATAAGAATCCCCAAGTGAAATTGGTATTGCACTTTTCACAAAAGGATGTTTGAATAGAAAATCAACTTCATTGAGGTTTATATTGCCGTTGGGATAATCAATATGGAAAACATTACATAATACAGACTGAAGTCTACTGCCTTTAGCTCCAACTACTAAATCTATCTTATTTGCATTTTCATTAAACTTAGATCTCATTTGTTTCATGGTAAGCATTGATAAAACAATTACCATTATTGAAGAACTGAGCAAAACTACAGAAAGACCACTTGAGAGAGGTCTAGTTATAATATTTCTCCAGGCTAACTTAAAAATCATTTAAATTTATTTGAATGGGGAACTTATCTTTTATTCTTTTATCATGAGTTACTATTACAAGAGTAGTATTGTTTTCCTGAGACAAATTGGTCAATAAATCAACCACATTGTAACATGAAGTGTCGTCTAAGGCAGAAGTTGGCTCGTCAGCAAAAATGATAGATGGTTGATTTACCAATGCTCTAATTATCGAAATTCTTTGTTTCTCACCTTCACTAAGATTTTGAATAGAAGTGTTTTTTAAATGGTCTAAATCCACCTTTTTTAAAAGCATATCAATTTTGGGTTGATTTACTTTAGAAGACATATATTGTGAAAACTTTAAATTGTCATTAACTGAAAGGGACTTTATAAAATGAGGAGTTTGAAATACGAATCCAATTTGTTTCCCTCGAAAATTATCTCTTTTATTTTTGGACAGACTAAAAAGATCTGTATTATTTACTAATACGTTTCCGGTTTCAGGAGACAATAATCCTCCTAAAATATTAAGTAAACTTGTTTTGCCTGAACCACTTTTTCCTATGATTAGCAACTGGCCACCGAAATCCAAATTTATATTTGGAAATTTAATGTCTATTTCTCCGTATTTTACAGAAATATTATTTGTGCGTATCAATTTTTTTTGATTTAATCCAAAAATATAAGCCAACGGCAACTAAGGGAATACTTAAGTATTGTCCCATGGTTAATAGCGAACTATTTTCCAATGTTTGATGTTCCTTGAAGAATTCAACAATAAATCTTGAGGTAAATAAGAGCGTAAAAAATGCACCAAATAACTTTCCTGAATTTAAATACCAATCTCTTTTCCAATAGCCCCAAAATAAAAAACAAAAAAGAAGCCAGTAGGAGATTGCTTCATACAACTGTGTAGGAATTCTTGGAATAATATAAATTGGGAGAATTAATTCGTTGGTAGAGCTAATTACGAAGTCATTTTTATCATTAGAAGAGAAAAAGTCTGCATCAGAATCAATAGCTAGAAAATTAAAAGCATTAGAAAAAGCTTCTGAATAATAAGGATTCATTTTTTTATTTCCAAGAGGAATACTTACCTTTAATTGTGAATATTTGATATCGTTTATTGTTGTATCTGACGATGTTTCGTTCAGATGAATTTTTTCGCTCTCTACGCTAAAAAAGCTTCCTATTTGATTCTTAGCTTTATACTCATAAAAAAAACCTGACTCACTTTCTGTTCTTACTCCAACTATTTCAGAATTCATTAAATTTCCTACTCTTATAAAACCTGCAGCTAAGGCAACGGCAACCACCAATTTATCCATGGTCCACATTGTTTTTTTGTGCGTTACTTTTTTGGAGAAAATCCACATAAATATTATTAGTGCAACTGCAGCTCCGTGGCTAGCCAATCCACCTTTCCAAACCATTAATATTTCGGAAATATTTTCTAAATAATAATTGGGTTCGTAAAAAATAACATGTCCAAGTCTAGCTCCTAAGATAGTACCTACAACTGTATAAACAAGCAGCTTATCCATCCATTGAACAGGAGCGGATTCGTTGTCAAACATTTTTTTTACTATTTGAAATCCTATTATGAATGAAAGTGCAAAAAATAAACTGTAGTATCTAAGGGTAATAAAACCATCATATAGTGCAGGATCAACATTCCAAGATATATACAAATAAAAATTACTAATCATTTTACAAATTTAATACTAAAGAAGTGATTTAAGCAATAATCTGTTGGGTAATCAAAAGAGTATAACTAATTTTACCATATGAAAGTAAAACAAATTTATACTAGTTGTATATCACAAGGTGCTTATTTTATAGAAAGCAATGGAGAAGCAGCTGTAATAGATCCATTAAGAGAAATTTCTAACTATTTAAAACTAGCAGAAGATTCCAATTCCAAAATAAAATATATTTTTGAAACTCATTTTCATGCAGATTTTGTAAGTGGCCATTTAACCCTTGCTAATAAAACTGGTGCAAAAATAGTTTATGGACCACAAGCAGATCCTAACTTTGAATCTATTATAGCGGAAGACAATCAGGTCTTTAAAATTGGAGCAGTTTCCATAACTGCAGTTCATACACCTGGTCATACTTTAGAAAGTACATCCTACATTCTAAAAGATGAAAATGGAAAAGAACACTGTATTTTCACTGGAGATACTTTATTTTTAGGAGATGTTGGAATTCCAGATGTTGCTCAACGATATATGGGCGTTTCTAAAGAAGAATTAGCTGGTATTTTATATGAGTCAGTAAACAATAGAATTAAACCACTTCCTGATGATATATTGGTTTATCCAGGTCATGGAGCAGGTTCTGCATGTGGTAAAAATATGATGAAGGTAACTGTGGATACTTTAGAGAATCAAAAAAAAATAAATTATGCTTTAAATGGATCGTTTTCTAAAGAGGGTTTTGTCAAGGAATTGACAGACAATTTACCAGAACCTCCAACCTATTTTCCATCAAATGTAAAATTAAACCAAGAAGGTTATTTAGACTTTGATAAAGTTTTAGACAGAGGATTAGTCCCACTAGAATTGGAAAAATTTATCAAATTTTCTTGCCTAGAAAATACAATAGTTCTGGATGTAAGAAATCAAAATATTTTCAAAAATGGATTTGTTCCTGGCTCAATATTTATTGGTTTAAATGGTGGATTTGCCCCATGGGTTGGAGCTGTTTTAAAAGATATAAATATTAAAATATTATTGGTTTGTGAAGATGGTCAAGAAAAAGAAGCAATTATGAGATTATCAAGAGTAGGTTTTGACAACTGTCTAGGTTATTTGCAGGGAGGGTTTAAGACATGGCAAAATTCAAGCAATCCGATTGACACAATAGAATCTAAGAGTGCAAAAGAGTTTGAAAAATCTATAAATGACAATGTTAATATATTAGACGTTAGACAAGCTGGGGAAAGAAATAATGGATATTTAAAACACTCTGAACATATACCGCTTGCTATAATAGATTCTGAAAATAAATCCTTAAATAAATCTTCGAAATATCATATCCATTGTGCAGGTGGCTATAGAAGTATGATAGCATGTTCTATTTTAAAGAAAAATGGATTTGATAATACAATTGATATTGAAGGTGGATTCGGTTCCATTTCAAATAATACGTCATTAGAAATCTTACAAAACTAAATAGAGATTTGGCTACTTTTCAAGATATAATAAAGGGAAACAAACCAGTATTAGTTGACTTTCATGCAGATTGGTGCAATCCATGTAAAATGATGAATCCAACGTTGAAATCAATTAAAAAATATTTTGGAGATGATATTAAAATTCTGAAGATAAATGTTGACAACAACGAAAAAGTTGCTGGAAAATTTCAAGTAAGAGGAATTCCATCTTTCATTTTGTTTAAGGCAGGTGAGATAAAATGGAGAAAATCTGGAGTAATTGAAGAGAAAGAATTTATTGAAACTATAAGTTCAAATATTTAATAAATCTCTTTCCTTCCACTTTACTTTATATTTTGTGGCTTGTAAGAGTATTACTAAAAAAAGTATCAACGGATACATTAAAAACATTGGCAAAGAATATTTCCATAATTTATTGTCTTTATAAAAAAAAGATCCAGCAATTAAAACCAATAAATCAGGCAATAGTTTCAACAATAAAAGTGAAAAAAACAACCACTGAAATTTAAAAATACTTAAAACTATAATTGGAATTATTAAAAAGTTACAAATAACAACAAGCAACCCAATTAATTTAGTAGTTATCAATCCTTTCATTTTCATTTTTCCCGACCATCTTAACGATCTTTCAACCAAATCTTGAATATCTCTAGAACCTTGTGTTTCAATAACTAAATTACTATTGAATAAAGTTTTGATAGATTTTTTATTAGATGAAAAACTATTAAGTAAATACATGTCGTCCCCAGACGAAATATTAAAATTTGAGTAGAATGGCATTAATTCATTGTAGGATTTTCTTCTAAAGATCAAACCTGCACCATTCGCTAAAATTGGAACTCCTAAATTTGCCATACCAATAGATATTACACTTATACAATAAGACAAAATTCTAGACCAGACAATTCCATTGTTTTCAACCACTGCTGTTAAATACAAATCATAACTTAGGTCTATATTCTTTTTGATTGAAGCAAAAAAAACATCTTTAAAAGATATATCAGCATCCATAATCATTACAAATTCTGAAGAGCTATTTTGTACACCTAAATCTATTGCTCTTTTTTTTCCATGGTATTTATCTAAAAAAAGAGATTCACAATTTAAATCTTGTTTTGAAATCCAACTATTAATGTTTTTTCTAGTGGAATCTGTTGAATGATCGTCCACAAATATTATTTTACTAACGGCTGAAATATCTTTTTGACTCTCTAAAGAAGTTAATAAATTTTGTATTCTATATTCTTCATTTCTATAGGATATAATTAATGTTATAATAGCATCTGATTCTTCACTTTTCAAAGGTTTAGTTATTCTTAGAAATCCAATTATCGAGATGAAAATTAAACATAGATATAATATGTATAGACAATAGAAAATTACCATTTTATAGTTTTGGAAGTAAACAATAAGCCAGCACCAATTAAAGCTGAAAATGCAACATTTACAGACCATACTAAAAAGGAAACTAAAGCAAACTTGATTCCAATAGCACTTCCTCCAAGAATAAAGATGGACAATGCTTCTCTAGTTCCTAGGTTTCCTGGTGCAAATGATGGTAGGAAGGTAACCGTTCCAAATAAAAGACCAACTAAAATTATTACTTCAATAAAATCTACATGTACATTAAAACCTTTGAATAGGATATAATACTGAAAAATAAAAATCCAATATCTAGACATTGCAAAAAGTAAAACTCTTATTCTTTTAATAGAACTAATGCTAGTTAAATGATCGGTAGAGATATTGAAATATTTAACCAGTTTTAATTTATTTACTAATGGGTGCCAATTATTTTTAAATATAGTGTAGCCTGTAAGAAACAAGAGAAATGAGTAAAAAAATACTAGTAATAAAAAATAATATTTTAGCTCTAGAAGAAATTGTGATTTAAAAAAATACAAATATAAAAATGAACAAAAAGCCATTATTATAGTAATGAAAAGCTGAAAAAAATTTCCAGAAATAGTTGAAATTGTCACCTGTTGAGCTTTGTCTTTAAGAATCCAATTTCTTCCTATAAAATTACCTAATCTTTTAGGAGTAACAATTGCAGTTAGATTTCCAACATATACGGATTTTAATACTTGATTAAATGATAGATTTTTAGAATTAGGTAAAAGGAAATAAAATTTCAATGCTTCAAGGGTCCAATTGACAAACTGTAAGAGAAAAATTAATATAAAATATGGTATGATAGTAGTGGAGAAATCTTTTGCAATTAAGGATATTAGATTTTTTTGACTTTCAATACTGGTTAATATGTATGCAATTGCAAAAACAAAAACTAATAATGAAATAAAAAAAGTATTTTTAGAATAGTATTTAGAACTACTTAAATAAAAATCCTTGAAAGACTTCGATAAAATAATTTTAGGTATAGATCCTGGCACTAATGTTCTTGGTTATGGGTTAATAGGCATTACAAATAAAAAAATGACTTTGATAAGTACTGGAGTTGTGAGAATGTCTAAACTTGAAAATCATCAGTTGAAGCTAAAAAAAATATTTGAGAGCATCACACATTTAATTGAAGAATACCATCCTGATGAAGTTGCTGTAGAAGCTCCTTTTTTTGGGAAAAATGTACAATCTATGCTTAAACTAGGAAGAGCTCAAGGAGTCGCCATGGCCGCTAGCCTTATAAAAGGGCTACCAATTGAAGAATACTCTCCAAGAAAAGTCAAGCAGTCCATCACTGGCAACGGAGCATCAAGTAAAGGTCAAGTTGCTAAAATGATTCAAACAGTTTTGAAACTAAAAACACTTCCCAAGGAATTGGATGCAACCGATGGGATTGCAGTTGCTATTTGTCACTATTTTCAAAATACACACGAAAAAACAAGTAACTATACTGGATGGAAAGATTTTTTAAAAAACAATCCTAAAAGATCTAGTTAGACTCTAAGATTTTATTAGTGGTTTTTTCAAAATCTTCCTTAGAAAAATTTTTTCTTGGAGTTTGAAAATTCATGTCAGATATCTCATTAATTGGAATTAAATGAACGTGTGCGTGGGGAACTTCTAAACCAACAACAGCTATTCCAATCCTATCACATTTAATTGCATTTTCAATTTTTATAGCAACAACTTTAGAGAAAATAAACAACTCTGATAAGACATCTTCTGAAAGATCATATATATAATCAATTTGTATTTTTGGAACTACAAGAGTATGTCCTTCTTGCAAAGGATTGATATCTAAAAAGGCTATGAAATTATCATCTTCTGCAATTTTGTAGCAAGGAATGATACCGTTAATTATTTTGGTGAAAATAGAATCTTCCATTAACGCTTAATAGAAACTATTTCAAATTTCATAATTCCTGCTGGTGTACTAATATCTGCAATTTGACCTACTTCCTTTCCCAATAAGCCTTTTCCAATTGGTGAGTCGACAGAGATTTTACCAGCTCTTATGTCTGCTTCATTTTCAGCAACTAAAGTATAGGTCATTTCCATTGAGTTCTTAACATTCTTTATTTTTACTGTTGAAAGTATAAATACCTTACTATCGTCAATTTCGCTATCGTCAATTAACCTTGCGTTAGCTAATTTATTTTTAAGTTTTGAAATTCTAGCTTCTAGCATACCTTGAGCTTCTTTAGCAGCATCGTATTCTGCATTTTCCGAAAGATCTCCTTTATCTCTTGCTTCTGCAATTTGTTGTGAAATTTTAGGTCTTTCTACAGACTCCAAATTTTTAATTTCTTTCTTTAAATTACTTAAACCTTCTTCTGTGTAATAACTAATTTCTGACATAGGATAAATTTTTGACAAAAAAATCCGCCATTAGCGGATAAATATTTATACAAATATAAAAAATTACTCTAAAAACTATCCAAATCTGGAGGTCTTATCACCCCAAACCATTTCAATACCTTTTCACATACTCCAGGCACATTGATATGTATCAAATAAACTCCACTTGCTATTGGTATCCCTGCAAAATTCTTTAAATCCCAA
>Ga0315315_10000014_pt1 | contig 133816 bp, 166 predicted proteins | sample M140m3416metaG_FD_203699 | JGI IMG/M metagenome (GOLD analysis project Ga0315315, IMG submission 203699) | Ammonia-oxidizing marine archaeal communities from Monterey Bay, California, United States - M1 40m 3416 | ecosystem: Environmental > Aquatic > Marine > Intertidal zone | place: USA...
CGTTAATTGAAACAGTATCTACTGAAAGAGATCCACCTGCCAATTGTCCTGTTGCAGTAATATCAACATCAGATCTTATATCTTTATTAAAATGAAATTCATCACCTGATGATAGATATTGCATTACCGCATTTGCACCATCGATAGTAATACCTGCACTATTTGCAGCCGAACTTGTCGCTGCTCCTTGTGCCAATACAATATTTAAATCGTCAATTGTGAGGGTAGTACTGTTAATTGTGGTCTGTGTGCCATTAACAGTTAAATTTCCGCCTATTGTTACATTACTACTAAATGAAGCCGCGCTAGAAAAAGTTGTAGCACTAGAAAAAGTTGTAGCACCTGATATAGTACCTGCTACGTTTATGCCTGTTGAGGTTGTAGTAAGTTTAGTAACATTATTGTGCATAAGCTCAACAGCGCCATTTGCAACTGCTCTAAGCATTGTCTCTGCACCAGAAGTTTTAAACCTAATATCATCATTAGTTACATTTAAAATACCTGTATCGCATTGTATAGTACCGGTAGAACCATCATGCTTAATTCGCATATCAACATCTGCACCAAAGAACAGAGTAGCTCCGTCATGGCTCATGTTGATTGTTCCAGTTGATGTTATATTAGTAACATCTAAACCACCTATAATATTTACTCCTGCAGCATCTGTTTCTAATTTTTTAACGTTGTTATGATAAAGTTCTACAGCACCATCTCCAAGAAACTTAGCATAATCTTCTGATCCACCAGGCTTTCTAAAAATATGATTATATGCCTCTAGTATCAAATATGTTGATGAACTATCAATTCTATCTTGGTTCGAACCATTATGATAAATCTGCAAATCATTACCAGCACCAAGTTTAATCTTAGTACTATCTGCAAGAGACACATCTGTAGTAAGAGTATCGATTCCAGTTGATTTTATTTTTGTTAATGCCATAGTACTATTTATACCTTATTTTAAAACACATTTACCGTCTGTATCGATTTCATGAGTTGTGTTTATAGTATCAGATACTTCTTCGAATGTTTTTAAAGGATCTGTCCAATCAACTTTATTTGTAGAAATATTATGTGTATCATTTTCTACAAATCCTGTATTATCTTCTGCCATAAATCCAATTATAGATTTATTTGATTTTTTATATATCATATATATTTTCATTATAATATACCTCTTCCATCGTGTACACTCAACGCGCTAACATTACTCGGTTGATGATTGTTTGTTGATTCTGTTCCTAAGAAATGCAATTTTTGTGGATAGTTCCTCGAAGCTCCTGTACCACCAATATATTTTGCATACATTGTAAATATTGGTTCGCGCGAAGCATGAACTACTTTCATAAAGATTGCTCCAGCAGCATAACCAAAACTACTAGAATTACCATAATAGAAAGAGGTACTTAATGAAGTAGTATAAGCTCCAACGTTTGCAGTATATGCATACCATCTAGATATTGAAGTGTTTTGCAATCCACCTGCAGTTGAGATAGAACCATGTTCATTCGGTAAATTTAAAAAGAATTTTTCGACTGCACTACCAGCTGCATGCATACCACTTACTTGATTATGTATTTCTAAAAATCCAGGAGTACCTGTTCCTGACCAACCACCCGGTACATCAAATCGATACCATGAAGTCATAGCGGTTTGTGTTCCGCCTGATGGAGCAACAGCTTTCGTTGAATGAACCCATTCTTGAACAGATCCACCGTTTGCTCCTCGAAGCATTAATATTGGTTCTTCTGCTCCAGTTGCATCATCAGAATCTGTGGCATCTTCGGTTTCGTTAAATCCTCTTACTTCTAATTTTGCACCACCGGTTGCAGTAGTAGAAGGACCTACCATCACTTTGCCATTTTCGTGCCATGACATTGCCTTTGTTCCACCAGAAATACCTACATCTAAATAATCGTCTGAACCACTTCCTGACCTTGCTCCCCAACTCCACGCTTCATTTCCGCTATGTGTGATGTGATGATAGTCACCTCCTCCCGATGAAACAGTTTGGACAAGATCGATATCTGTATTTAATTTTAATTGAGCTCCTACAATTTGGACTTTAGTATTACCTGCAAGGCCAAAATAAATACCATTTGAGTTATAGGCCTGAATGGATAATGGTCTTGATGCATCTGCTTCGATCCTATGGTTTGAACCATCCCATTGACCCATATAAATTCCATCATTTCCGTTCTTAATAAATAAACGATTATAGAATTGTGAGTCTGTTGCACCTGCGGTAACTTTACCAGTTAATGTTAATCCTGTGCTGTTAAGAGTTGCTGCTAAAGAATTATTTGGTTTAAATTCAAAATAATTAGCTCTAAGTTCCATTGGTTTCCATGAACTCCAATTGGTTCCTTGAGTTTGTATAATTCCTGATGTTGTACCGTTAGCAGATATATTCCACATTACATTTGTACCATCATCTAAATGAACATATTTTCCACTTACAGAATTACCAACATATAATTGTCCGTTTGTGTTTGGCGTAACATTAACACCAATAGCAACTTTTCCATCATAACTAATTCTAAGTTTCTGAGAATTTACACCAGCTGTACTTGTATCAAACGCCATTCCGGAAGATATATTAGTTCCTGAATTAACTTCAGCAACTGACCTTATACCACCAGTATTTTGATTAACTCCATTATTTCTTTCAGCTTGGAATCTAATTTCTCCACCAAAACCTACAGTAGTAGTTCCAGTAGATAAGTTTGTAATCATTAAACTATTAACTGCGCTATTAGTTGTGCTGTCATTAGTTTGAATATGTAATGCTGAACTTGGAGAAGCTGTTCCGATACCTACATTTTGCGTTTCCATTATAATATTTGCTGATGAACCAGATGCTAAAGTTAAATTTTGACCACTTGAAAAATAGCCAGACCTAATTTTTCTTGTTGCAACACCTTCATTATTATCTACTCTGACCGCTCCATCTACATGAAGTTTTATACCTGCAGCTGGAGAAGCTATTCCAATACCGACGTTGCCCGAAGTATCAAAGTTTAATGCATTTACAAAACCCCCAGACCCAGCATTATATCCTAAGTAACCGTGATTTGTGTCAGCGTCTAATCCTAAAAATGCATATCGAATGGCATTATTTGCTGTGTTTCTACCAATTATACGAATTGAAGGATCATCAATACTTGAATTATTATCTCCAAAAATCGCTTGAACATCTGTACTTGCTTTGGCCACCATTAACGGTGCAGTTGTTGCGCTTGCAATTGCAAGAGCTCCTATATTTACATTACCGGCATTATCTATTTTTATTCTTCTTGTATCACCAGTTATTAACGATATTGCATGAGATGTTGTTGTACCGAATTCCATATCAGTAGTTGCATCAGCATAAATTATTTTTGCTGCTACTGCACCCCCGTCCCTTCTAAATTCTGCTAATGATTCATCTTGACCACCTGTATATGTACTTGAAAATACTGGTGAATCTAAAGGAGCTTTTCCTGCGATTAAATTATTAACAGTACCAACATAGTTAGCATCATCATTAATAGATGCTGCGATTTCATTAAGTGTATCTAAAGTTGAAGGAGCACCACCAATAAGAGCAGTGATTGCAGCATCTGTATAAGCTGTCGTTGCTATTGTGGTATTATTTGTTCCTGCAGATTGAGTAGTTCCCGTTACGGTACTTGCAAGTGCACCAGTGATTGTACCGGTGACAGTTATTCCTGCCGATGTTGTTTCTAATTTTTTATTATTATCGTGATATAATTCTACTGATCCATTTTCATAAGCAGTAATCATTTGTTCGTTATACGCGGCATTTTTTATAGATAGAGCATTAGAAGCCAGAACAAGACCACCAGTGCCATTATCAATTATCCAAGAACCACCACCATCATGTGTTATTAATAAATCTGAACTATCCCCAAGTTTTATATAATCATTATCGCCCAGATTTAAATGGCCAGATAATGTTACATTTTCTGAACTGTCAATTGTAATAGCTGTAGCGTTGCCTCCATCGACAATACTTGGTGTGCTACTTAAATGTTTTACTACTTTTGTTAATGCCATTTTTTATATCCTATTCACTGGGTATTACCACAGTTGTATTATCTGGATCATTCATCCTATCATACATGTCTTGTTGTGTTACTGTTGTTATCTTACCGTCTACAAGTTCATACGTAATTGTCGTATCTAAATGCTCAACAGTTGTATGGGTACTTCCAGTTGGATGTGCTCCTAACAACTCAGAACCATTATCTACTTCATTTACATAAATCGCCAAAACCTTATTTGCCTTTATTATTATATGTGCGTATTGTTTCATAATTATTCCTTAAGCTACCATTATTCCACGACCTTCGCCAACTGATATTGTTTTAAAGTGATACTTACCGCCATTAGTATATCCATCAATAGCAGATGATGAAACTCCAGATGAATAATATCTATTAGCTCCGTAAGATATTTCTGTTACTACGTAATCTCTTTGATATGCACCGCCAGAAGTAAAAGTTAATTCACATTTATAAATGTTTTGGCCTGAGTGGTCTGTTCCAGTGTCGACTGAACTGCCTTTAGTAATCGAAGGAACATTTACGCCAAAACTAGAAGAAGTACCATTATATTGTACTTCTTGTAAAGACGTAGAACTTCCTGCCATTCTAAATAGATATTCTCTATATGTACCACTATAATACGTTGTATATACTCTAAACTTACACAGTGCATATTCTCCCCAATGTCCTGAACTATATACAGTTAAAAATTGTGTAGAAGCTGGGCCACTACTTGGAGAAGCCACTGAAGGTGTTCTAAATATTGCATGAGTACCAAATCCAGCACCGTTAGCACCAAGATAATTTCCTCCTATATCATATTGACCAGCTGATGATGCTCCGGGTGCATCATGAGTTCTTACATATCTTGCTGTAACAACATTCTTATGATTGACTACGACACCATTATTACCACCATTACCAAGAGCAATTATGTTATCATCTTGATCAGAACCAGGACTTGCTGTTAATCCATGATATGATAATGTACCATTATTTGCTTTGGCTTTCAGCTGCAGTGCAATAACATCTCCATTAGTATTACCTTCGAGCATTAATGCCGGTTGAGAGCTCGTTGCTCCGTCAATATGTAATTTTGCAGCTGCTCCGCCATTGGGCCCGCCCATAGATATTCTATTATTACCACCATCAAGTCTCATTATTTCTGTATTATAAGACTTAAATACATGATCTCCTGCAGTACCATTAGCCGATGTTGTTGTATAAGCAATATCTCTTACTGCACTAATGTAAATATGTGCGTTAGCATCTTCTGTTTTTATTTCTAAAATTCCATCAGATACTAAAATTGCATTACTAGTACCATTAGCTCCGCAATTTCTAAATCTCATTGTTCGTGATGTATTAGCACTACCATCTATTCTAAATACCTCACCATCTCCAAAAACAGATAACTTAGAATTAATAGCAGATGTCATTCCAATACCAACATTGCCACCATGAGGATTTAATACAATTTGTTTTGCTGTAGGAGTTCCCGCCATATTTGTTGCTTGAAGAGCCGAATAACTACCATTACCACCAAAATTTAAATACGAACCAGAACCTCTATTAAGTATTGATAATGCATAATGAGTATTAAACTCACCTAAGTTAGCTGCATTACTTCCTGATGTTCTATTTATGAAAGCAGTTTTAGCTTCAGATGATTCAACATGGAAAGGATGACTCGGAGAAACACTTGGACCTACACCAACTTTACCATTTTTTATGGCCATTGATGAACCAGTGCCTGAACCCGCTTGGAAGTCCATTCGATCACCATTATGAACGTATTGTATTCTACCAGCTACGGTACTACCTTGATCCTTAAATCTAATTACTGCATTTCTATTTGCTGCGGCACTATCAAAAATTAAAGTAGGATCACCGCCTGTAGTAGATTTTATATTTATAGTTGCATCACCACTACCAGTTTTTAGTATGTCTAATAAGTGAGCTGGGGCCGTCTGGCCCATACCAATATCGCCATTATTTCTTATAAAAAAGCCACTATTACCTGGAGTGTATACACCAAGTGCATATCTAGTATCTGTAGCACCACCTGCACCACTGTTATCAATTCTTAAACCGTAACCACCAGCACTTCTTACGTTCTTAAACTCTCCAACCCAAGTATCAGCATCTTCTTCTACATGTAACTTAAGGTTTGGTGAATCAGTTCCGATACCAACTTTGCCTACATCAGTGACAACCATCAGTCTTGTGTTATCAGTTACATTTCTGAACCATAAATTATTGTTAGTTAAACCTGTTGCTCCACCACCAACAGAATATACTTTACTACCTTGTGTGTTCTCAAATAAAATATGAGATTGATCACCTGTTGCTGTACCACCTTTAATATGTAATTTACCATCAGGAGAAGTTTCTCCGATACCAACATTACCATTATTGTCTTGAGCCAATCCAACACTAAATGTATTGGCCGCATTTTTTGTAATAAATCGCATGGTTGTACCAGCACCATTACCTACGTTAGCTACAAAGTCTGCATAACGCATATATTCATTACCACTACCACTTACTGCATAATAATGATTTAAGATTAAACCGGCCGGATCACCGTTATGTGTATATGTTCTTACTGCAGGTGAAACTCCTTCAGTGTCTGCTACAGAAAATTGATTACCAGCGTTATTATTGTCTCTTTCTATTTGTAGCCATGCATCTGGTGTTGCTGTTCCAACACCGAAGTTTCCTCCATTATCCATGACAATATTACCGGCCGCGGTAAATCTTAATTTATATGCACCGGTTTGGCCCATATATAATTCATCACCACTCGCGGTATAGATGGCCATCGCATCTGTTCCGGCATTACCTATCGTCAAACCTGAGTCTGAATCTGGATTAAATGTTACTAATCCAGTAAATGTTGGTGCTGATAATGGAGCCTTTAATGCAAGTGCGGAATTAATTGTACCGACATAGTTAGGATCATCGTTAACCGCTGCAGCGATTTCGTTAAGAGTGTTAAGAGTACCTGGAGCTCCGTCAATTAAATTGTTAACTGCTCTTGTAACAAATTCTGTTGTAGCAAAGGCAGTATTATTACTAGATACTCCTTGAGTTACAGAATTACCTGTCCAAACACCAGTAAGAGCACCACCACTACTTGATGTTGCTAATTTTACATTTGCATTATGGTATAATCTTGTTTCACCATCATGTATGACTACAAATCTTGCGTGGTCATTTGATGCGTCAGTAATATGAAAGTCGTTTGTTTGTACGTTGAAATTGCCTGTGCCGGCACGAAGTCTAAAATGAGAACCGTCATGATGAATTGTTCCATCATTCCCATCTCCCAATTGTATTTGTTTATTATCAGGTAATGAAATATGATCTCCTACTTCGAGACCATTTTTTACTTTAAAATCTTTATCTGCCACAGGACTTCACTCTCCATCCGTTTAATGTTTGTATAGTTCTATTTATACAAGTTTAAACTTTAAGTGCAGAGTATTTGGCTTTTATTGAAAGAGTATTTGTATTAGCAGAAGTGAATTGTAATATCATATTCCCGCCAGAATATGTAGAAGTAATCGTTCCGTTACTTGCAGATCCAGTATATATTTGACCATATACTGTAGAAGAAGTTGCAGATCCGTTATGTACCATACCAACTTCGATGAATTCATAATCAGAACTAGTTGAATCAGAAATAGAAATCTCAACTTTTGCAGATCTGAATGTTGCAGCAGGAAGAGAAAGAATAGTAGTAGCTGATGTACTATTAATAGATGTTGTTACAGTATTTTGTACTGAATCTGATATTGTGACAGCACCGGCAGAATCCCATGAAGGACCACCAGTTGACATTGAATTTGGAACAACAGATCCTTGAGTTGGTACATTTACTGCCGTAACTGTTGGTGTAATAATTTCAATATTTGTTCCTCTTGGTGGAATATTACTTCCACCAAATGCGAGAGTTGTTCCGCTTACTGTATATTGACTTTTTTCTTGATACACACCGTCCCAGAATACAAAGCAATTATTTTCAGTTTGAGGATCAACTGTCAATACATATGAATGTGTTGAACCGTTACCTGTAAATATATCAATATTTTGGCCTGTTCCGTTAATACCATTCGTTACACTGTGAATAACAACTTCATCTCCAACAACAAGACCAGAATCAAAAGTTAAAGTAGAACCAGAAATAGTATATGAATTTTTATTTTGATATACACCCTCGATAAATACCATTAATGCGTCTTCGCTTGCAGGTGTTTGACCTATTGAGAATGCCGTTTGGCCTGAAGTTGCAGTATGTAATTGTGTTCCTAATGGATTAGTTGCAGCCGCACCAGAAATCGTAATAGAATCTGAACCTGCGTCGGTCGTAATTGACATACCGTTACCGGCAACAAGAGTTAAGGTATCTGCAGTTGAATCTGCTACAACACTTGTTTGACCAGATACAGCAATGGTTTTAAATGCATTATCTCCTGCAAGTCCCCAACTTAAGTTACCTGAACCATCAGTCTTAAGCGCATATCCTGCAGTTCCATCTGCTGTAGGTAATACCCATATTTGATTTGCCGATAGTGCAGGAGCTTCAAATCCTACATAATTAGATCCTTCATAGAATCTTAATTCTTTATTTGAACCATCTAATGAAAGATTATCATTAATAGTAACTGCACCATTAACATCTAATCCAGTTAATGATCCTACTGAAGTTATAGCCGTTTGAGCCGCAGTAGTTACTGTTCCTGCAGTTGCTGCATTACCAGAAGTATCTTGTGTACCGCTTGCGTTTACACCCGGTAAATTAATATTAGAAGTACCATCAAATGATACACCACCAATTGTTCTTGCGGTTGCAAGTGCCGTAGCTGTCGCGGCATTACCTGTTGTACTTCCGGAACTTCCAGATACATTACCTGTAACATTACCTACAAGATTTGCTGTAATAGGTTTATTCGCAAAAAATCTTTGATCAGAATGGCTCCATTCAAATCGAGGTGTTGTACCTGAAGACCATGCACCGAATGTTAATCCAGCTCCATTTGCGGCTGAACTCGACGTAGCATTTTTACCAACTGTGATATTTAAATCTGCAACTTCTAAAGTTGTACTATTAACACTTGTAGTTGTTCCACTTACTGTTAGATTACCACCAACCGTAACATTACCCGTAGTTGTTAATGTGGCTGAATCAATATGGCCAGTGACATCGATACCGTCTGATGCTGTGGCTAGTTTTGCTGAGCCATCATAATATAAAGTTACTGCACCATTTGGAGTTGCTACAATACTTTCTTCATCATTCTTAGCTCTTATTCTTATATCATCTGTTCCACCATAAATAAATAAATCACCAGTAGAATTTTGTATAGAACTATTTGTGCCATCATGATAAATCTGTAAATCGTTACCGGCACCAAATTTGGCTATAATATTATCTGGGAATGTTGTACCGTTTGCATCTAAATAAGATTCAACATCTGAATTACCATATTGAGCAGAACCTGCAACGGTTAAAGTTCCAGCAGCATCGTTATATGTTAAAGTAATTCCAGTTCCTGCGACTAATAAACCATCAACAATATCTTCGATTTCTTCTTGTGTTTTTCCGGATGAATTAATTGTATAAGTTCCGGCCGCATCATTATATGACGTAGTAATATTTGTACCAGCAACTAAAAGAGCATTAACTCTATCATCAACTCTTTCGTTTGTAAAATATAAATTAGATCCTTCTGATAAAGAACCAGTATTTGCAGATGCAAGTGAAGAATTAAATCGTGCATTAGTGTAATAAAGATTACTTGAGCCTTCACTCAAATCATCAGTATCTAGACCAGATAAACTTGAAACTGTTCCTGCACTACCTGAGGTATTACCTGTTACGTTACCAGTTAAGTTGCCGGTAATAGTACCAGATGCAGAAATTGTATTTGTACTAAAGTTACCTGATATTGAAAGGTTAGCAATATTTGTGGCAGTAAGATTGGACGAATGAGTAACAACTTCAACAACTGATCCGTTTGCTGGAGCATTTCCAGATCCAAAGTCTAATGTTGTTCCTGATACAGTATATGCTGCTTTATTTTGATATACACCATCGATGTATATTAAGGTTTGATTTTCATCTATAGGATTTGTGCTAAGAGTAAAACTTGTAGATGAACCATCACCTGAAATTTGTTGAACAGTATGATCGCCTGTTCCTATTGTTTTATGCCATGTAACAACTTGAAGTATATCGCTTGTCGTTGCACCTGCAGTTAAAACAACCGCAATACCATTAGTTGCAGTAAAGTCAGTAGAAGAATCTAAAAGAATACCGTTTAAATATACTTTTATTGCACCTACAACATAGCTTAAAGATTGAGAATTAGAATCGTTACCAGAAAAGGATGTTTGGTTATTCGTTGCAACATATCGATATTCTTTTATAATATCTGAAGCTGCTGCACTCGAACCACCTACTTCAACTACTGAATCTGTCCCACCGACAGATTTTTTCATGTAAATCTTGCCGTCGTAGGTATTAAGCGCTAACTCACCTAAGTCTAAATTACTTGTAGTTGGAATGGCACCAGCTGTTGCTGAACGCCTTAATTTGATGTTCGATATACGTGCCAATTTTGGCTCCTAATTTCAATCTCTATATAGAGTTAATTTAAAAAATGTTTCACCCGTTATATAACGGTTTAATATATTTATACTAAAAGTTTAGTAGGTTCCGCCATCGATTATATTTGACCATGCAACTGTTCCGTTAGCTGCACCTTGTAATACATTACCTGCAGCTGAAGATACTCTTTCAGTTGGTGCACTTGTACCGGCACCGACGAGAACAGCATTTGTTGTAATAGATCTTTTGCCTGTACCACCTTCTTCAACTCTTAAACCACTTCCATGTGATAATTCAACTATACCGCTGACAGTTAATGCATCATCAATAGTGGTTGTTCCACCAGCAGAATCAATTGTTAAGTTACCCGATGTAGTATCAATTTCATTATCACCAGTGATACCAACTTGAACATTACCTAAATAAGCTCCTCCAAATTGTGCATCATGCCATGGTGAAGATGCGTTATCTCCTCCTGAGAGATCTTCATCATTAGTAAATACTAATCTTTGTGTTTGAATATCAAATCCAAAGAAACCTGTTTTAACAGCAGATCCATTATGCCATTTAAAAGCAATACCTCTATCAAGACCATCGGCCGAAGAAGTATTATCACCCAACATCATTGTTGGATCGTCTAACGTTACTTCTGTTGAATTGACTGAAGTAGTTGTACCGTTAACTGTTAAATTACCAGCTATAACTACTGTATCACTTGTAGCATTACCTAAGGTAACGTTACCATTTACTGCTAAAGCATTTGTTACTGTTAAATTATTTGCGATTGTTACGTTACTTGGTAATCCAACTTGTAACGTTACATCTGTACCAGATTTAGAAGAGACAGTGTCAACTTCGTTTGCAGTACCTATAATTCTTAAATCGTCTGTTAATAGATCAACGTTACCTGTTCCAGAATCACCATCAACTGTTAACGCGGTTGCAACTGCAACTACACCTGCGGCTGTTAAACGACCTTGTTGATCAACTGTAAAAGTAGGAATTTGTGTTTGTGAACCATAACTTCCCGGTGTTACAGCAGTGTCATCTAAGTCGATGTTAACTGTGTTAGAACTAACAGAAGTTGTAATACCCGTTAGACCATTAAAGTCTAATACTTCGGAATCTAGATCAATTGAATCTGAACCAGAATCACCGGTTATATCTAAATCTTGTGCAGTGACTTGAGCATCAATATACGTCTTAGCAGCAAGTGCTGTAACTAATTGAGTATTAGAAGCACCTGATAAAGTTGTGCTTGTAGATATACTTGTTACTGCTTGACCTGAACCACCACTCGAACCAAGCTGTATACTACCAATTGCAATATCTGATATGTGTTTATTCGCGTCTAATATTACCGCGCTAGATGCAGTTGCTGTACCATGTACATGGTCCAACATTGAGGTAAAATACTTACCACCAATAAGATCGACTGCTGCAGAAACTCCACCAGTTTCTGTACCTGTACCGATATATAATCTATCACCGTTATTTGATTGTGTTCCTGCAACCCATGAATAGGCTAATTCACCTGTTGCGATATTACTTGGGGCAGCGGTGGTTGCTCCAGTATTTAATATCTTTATTCTTGTTAAATTTGCCATATTAATATGTTCCTGAATTTATATTGAGGTTTTGTCTCTCAAGATTTGTTGTAATCTCATACTTACCAGTGGTAGCATTAAACTGCATAACCGCACCATCGGTTTGTCCAGCCGTATCTACATTACTAAGTTCTCCTAAACTAATATCAAATTGTCCAACTTTGGCACTCTGAGCTACTATGGTTTGTTGCGCTTTGGCTTTACCTTTTGTTCTGCTCTGACTATTGATCTTAGCTTTTAAATTTGCCATTATCTTGTTACTCCTGGTGTAACTTCTAATTGTCCTTCTAACACTCTTGTAACTGATCCTCCGCCACTAGTAATTTCTACGTCGTATACATACCTACCTGCCACAAGTGCATTTGTTTGAGTAGAAGTTAATGCTAAACTTATTTGTCCTAAAGATGCATTTGATACTGCACCACTAAAGGCCACAAAAGTAGAAGAATCATAATTCTTTCTTATTTGTCCAGCTACCGTATAACCAGTTAGAACAAGAACATTATCATCGGCATCAGTAATATCTACTGTTACGTTAAATGTACTTCCTTGATCGACTGTCAAATTCGATAATATTGCCATTAACTTTTACTTCCTTAACTATTTATATCTTTTAAATTCTCAACCATAGTTCTTAGTTGATTATTTTCTTCTTTTAATTCTTTAATTGCTTCGATGAATAGAGCAGTCATTTGGTTATAATCTACAACCTTATGAGTATCTGTCTTCTCAATATTTTCTATTTCGGTTACAGCACTTGGTAAAACTTTTTCTACGTTTTGAGCTATAACACCAGCACCTTGTTTACCATCTTTCTTCCAATTAAATGTAACACCATTTAATTGTGATACTAGTTCTAAAGCTCCATCTATTTTTTGTACATTATCTTTTAGTTTTAAATCAGAACTAAATGAAGATGTAAAGGCCGTAATATCACCTTTAACTTTAAAATTTCCACCTTCTTGAAGTTCCATAGCTTCAGTACCATCGACAATCCAATCTATATAGTCTGGTCCTGATGAACCATGATCAAAGAAACAATATGTCTCAGCTGCGCCAACATAAACATCAGTATTGCTTCCCTTTCTTTGATCATTAGATAATCTAAAATCAGTTCCAGATAATGTTATACCGCCACTTCCAGAGTATGTTGTATTATCATTAGCTGGTGTAGCAAATGATCCATCATTTCTTAAGAATGTGGTGGTTGATGAGCCAAAACCAGCTAAAGATGTAACAGTAAAGTCTCCAGAACTATATGTTGTATTGGCATCATCTCTCCAACCTGGGTTACCACTTCCATCTGTTTTCCAAACTTTATTTGCGACTGCTCCTGGCGCAGATACATAACCTGCTACTGTTTTAGTATTAGCATTCCATGTATTAGGTGGTGTAGCAAATGATCCATCATTTCTTAAGTATGTGCTGGTTGATGAGCCAAAACCAGCTAAAGATGTAACAGTAAAGTCTCCAGAACTATATGTTGTATTGTCATCTGTTCTCCAGGCTGGAACTCCACTTCCGTTTGTTTTCCAAACTTTGTTATTGTTTCCAGTTCCTGCAGCTACATAACCCGCATTTGCTGAAGAATTAGCAACCCATGTATTAGTTGGTACAGCAAATGATCCATCTTTTCTTAAAAAGTTGTTGCCATGTGTACTATCATATCCGGATAAACTTGTAACAGTAAAGTCTCCAGAACTATATGTTGTATTGGCATCTGTTCTCCAGCCTGGAACTCCAGATGCATTTGTTTTCCAAACTTTATCTGCGACATTGGTACCTGGTGCAGATACATAACCTGCTACTGTTGCAGTATTTGCTGAATCATAGAATTTTACTTTCTTTTCTGCCGCATCAAAATCGACTGTTAATGTTCCGGCACCTTGAAACTCTAATCCATCACCATGACCGATAGAGAATTGATCTTCACTACCATCATTCTCAATTTGGAAAACTGTATTTTGATGAGTATTATCAGAGTCAGGAATTGTAATAGTCTTTGTTTCTATGTTAGTAACGTGACCTCTAGCATTTACCGTAATACCACCAATCGCTGTGAATGTTGAACCATAACCAGGAGTCGCAGTTGTTGTTGTAGCCGTTCTTGTTACATCTTTATGAGTAAACTCTAGATCGTAAGGATCGGCATCACTACCGTTATCTGTATCAGTCCAATTAATATCAATTTCATGACCTTCAACAAATTTCCATTCTTTACCTTGAATAATTGTAACTTCTGTACCATCACCGTCTTCAACTTGGAACGATCGTATATATCTACTATCAAAATCGTCTGAAGATGCGGCAGTAACATGACCCATATTATCAACTGTAATTGATTTTACATATGTTCCATCGGCCGTACTGCTTTGGCCAGTAGTACCTGCACCTGGTCCGGCTAGATCATGATCAAACTCAGTACCATTTAATGTAAGCTGACGACCTGCAGTATATGTTGTATTATCGTTTTGAGAAGTCCAAGTAAATGTTCCAGTAGGGCTTTCAGTAATTGTTACATAATTTCCTGCAGCAAGAGTAACTTGACCAGATCTATGATTATTAGCTTTTCCAACCGTTGTTCCTGCACCAATCGTTGTCCATGTGAAACCGCCTGTTGTTGAATTATATGATAATACTTGACCATTTGTCGCACCATTTGAAGCTTTAAGATGTCTTTCGTATATTAACTCTGCCGCTAAATCTGCATGTAGTGTGTTTGCGTCAGGATTATAATAAATACTATTAGCATTATCAGTTGCTAATCCTGCATAACCTGTACCTGTAGTTTGAGTTTCTTTAAAGACTAATGGATAATTATTTGATGCAATAACATTGCTAAGCTTAATGTGATCTGCATTTGTGGCAGAAGAAGCATTACCAATAAAGCTTGTTGCTTCGATTGATTTGTTGGCTACGAGCTTAGTTCCACTATGTGAATAGTTAAATGTAGCAGCACCAGAATATTCACCGAATGTGATACCTGTACCATTATTTGCAGCAGTTGTTGTTGCACCTTTGCCTAATAGAATATTTTTATCTGTGATGGCAACATCTGCAGTAGTTGTTGTTGTAAATGTGCCTGCAACCGTAAGATCACCCGCAACACTTAAATCACCTGAAACAGCAGTATCATCATCAGTTGAATTACCTAAGTTAACATTTCCTTGTGTACTTAAAACGCCTTTAACTAAGACATTATTATCGAATGTTCCAACACCGGTAACATCTAATGTTCCAGCAAGATCTACATTATCATTTAAGTTAGCTGTTATTCCATTCGTTTGTGTGGTTGTAGTAATGTTAGTTCCACCAGAAATTTCTAATACTTCTGTTAGAAGATCAACCGCATTATCTCCAGAACCGTCTGAAGAGATTGTTAATGCTGTTGCAATATTTCTATTAACAGCAGAAGTTATTCTACCTTTTGCATCAATCGCTATTTCTGGTATTGCCGTAGTAGAACCATATGTGGCAGCGGTCACACCTGAATTATTTAGATGTAAATTAAATCCTTCTGAATCTGTCGTAGCTGTCCATGCTCCATAAACCTCTGTACTTCCTGTTGAAGCAGTTTGATTTTTAAGTAAATCTTTTGCATTGTAGAATGTTACAATGTCTGTTGTATTTGCTACTGGAGTTGCAGCGTTACTGAATCCTTTTAATTGCCATGCTCTGTGAGATGCATTATTACCACCTGTTGCAACCTTAGTTTCTCTCCATTGAAGCTTAGCATCTTCGGTCGCAGAAATTGTTACACCTGTAATTGCAGATCTATCAACCTCTAAACCTTCTAAGTTAGCTGCTCCAGCAATTGTGATAAATGCTGTTTCATATGTAAGTGAACCACCACCTGCTCCACCAACTATTAGTGTTCCATCAATATCTAATGTCGCATTACTTCCGATCTTAACGGTCTTGGAACCACCGAATGTAATATTACCTGCAGTTGTTTGTGTACCAGTATTATTTAGATCTAAGTATGTAGTCTGTAAATCTAAGATATCGGCATCATTACTATTAATATTAGTTTCTAATTCATTGATTGCATCAACAATCGAAGTTTTATCGGTTGTTGTTAATGATGCGAGTGTACGTTTAGTACCACCTTCTGCATTAAAGAGATCTGCTTCTAATTCGTTAATCGCATCTGATAATGTCGTTGCAGTTGTAGTGAGTGCTTGACCTACTTCAACTTTAGTTTGTAGTGCAACAACATCTGTACTTAAACTACTTAATACACCCGATACTGTCGTAGCACCATGAGTACCTACACTATTTAATATTGTATTTGTGACACCTATTTCTGCATTTAATGCAATGACCGCATCAGTAATATTACTTGTACCAGTTGTTGCATGATTAGCTAATGGTGCAACTGCACTACCACCTAAACCAACTTCATCATGTAATTCGTTAAGGGCTAATTTAACATTATTTCTATTTGTGAACTTTGTATTTAATTGACCAACATCAAGAATACCACCGATAGTAGTATTACCAGTTACGCCTAATGTACTTCGAAGAGTAGTTGCACCCAGTACATCAAGTGTTGAATCAATATCAGTAGCACCATCAATATTAACAGTACCAGTTAAGAGTGTATTAACGCTAACAGTTAAATCACCAGAAATAGTTGTATCATCGCCAGTACCATTACCTAAGAAGTTACTAGATCTTGTATTTAATTGTCCAATTAAAGTAGTTGCGCCGTCAACATTAAGAGTAGTATCTAAATCAGTTGCGCCAGTTACGTGCAGTGTGCCATCAACAGTAGATTCATCAAGAGTTGTAACACCATCAACGTTTAAATCTCCGTCAATTTGTGTATTACCGGTTCCAGCTGTAACATTAAACTTCGAAGCACCTACCTCAAAATTACCATCAACATCCAGTGTTCCAGCGAATGTAGCATTTGCTCCACTACCTGTTAGCATTGTAGAAGTGCCAGATCTAATGAGTAAATCACCGCCAGAATTAGTTAAAGAACCAAATGAAGAACCAGTGTCAGTATTTAAATTTATATCACCACCAGCTGCATCTAATGTAATATCGCCAGATGAATTTATTGTAAAGTTTCCAGATGTAATATTAAATGCGTTTGATCCTGCACTAATCTCATGTGTTGATGCATCGAATACGCCCTCAATTTCGTTAACTGCACCAATTAATCCGTGAGCAGTCTGTGCTGTTGTTAATGTATAGTTACTTAAACTACCTCGTACGGCAGTTTCTATTTCGTTAATAGACGAAACTAAATTATTCTTTGCGGTTGTATCTAGTGTTGTGATATCTCCAATATCACCTTGAATTTCTGTAATACCCGTGACAACTGATGTTGCGCTATAACCAGCTGCATCATTGATAGCAGTAACATCACCAATATCTACCTGTAACTCGTTAATTGCATCTACTGTATTACTCGCATCAATTTTAATTACATTACCTGCAGCGGCCGGTGTATATAATTCAATTAGATGGCCATAAGAATAATCAACTGGAGTACCTGCAGTTATTTTATTTGCAGCAATTTGATTTGATGTTCCAGTATTACCATCAACTTTTAATATTTCACCTGCATTAAATGAACCAACATTACTTTTTAATCTGATTGTTGTAGATGTAATATCATACATCGTACCTTGCCATGTAGCGTTTGCTAAATCTGCACCTTGATATAGTGTAGCACCTTCGTTAAATGTGGCAGGAAGAGCAGGAGATCCCGTTAATGTAATTGTAAAATGCCAATTAACAACATGGAAACCTTGAGCTGTAATACTTTGTGATTGCTCTGTTCCATTCTTATAAACTTTCATAACAGCAATAGGATATGATTCACTTACGACTCTCGAAACATTCGCCGCTGTGATATCATCTGAGCCTACTGTTATTTTTTGTGAAGCATTAAATGTTCCGCTTGCGTTTTTAACTGCAATCTTTTTCGTACCTAATACACCGACAATCGTTGCAGTAAATCCACCAGTTTGAGATACAGTTGCATTAACTACATATGATGCAGGAACTGTAGGATTATTTTTAAGTATGATATATCCATTTGGATTATCTAATACATTTTCATTTGATAATTCAAATCTTGTTCCGGCAAATACATAATCTCCTGCGCTTGCAGTAGTAGAATATTCTTTATCAGCAATCAGCGAATTAAAATCGTGTACATCGCCGACACGTAAAGATATTTCATTATCTTTTTGCCTCCACTGTTCGAAGGTATTTGTTTTAAGTATTCTTGTTTCGTTTTTAATTGCCATTATTTACTCGCCATTTTTTTTAGTAGACTCTTAATTTCTGCCATATCCTTTTTAAGAACTTCTATATCTGCCGTTTGCTGTTCGTCTAATTTAGCTTTTTCTATTCTTGCTAATCTAGCTTCGTAAGCATTCTTATTAGTATTTATAATCGCTCCTGATGCAACATCTCTAACTAAATCGATATTATCTTCAACTTGAATTGTTTTCTTCTTTGTCATAATTTATCCTATGTAGTTGCAATTGCTCTTAAGTCTGTGCATGTCGGAACGTTCGAACTGTTTGTTGATCTTAAAACAATCTTAAATGCGAATCTTGTAAACTTACCAATCGGAGGATTGATTGCGTAATGTGCTTCTGAATATCTACCGTTATCATTAATAGGTATTGCAACTTCAGGAGCATCTAATACCCATGGAAGTGTATCAAAACTAACATCATTACCAGATTCTTGTACTTTATAATATACATCTATATTTGTTCCAGCTGGTCTATTTACTCCTAAATATAAGTCAATTAAATCTGCTTCATTCGCAAGCTCAACTGTTCGAGTAATATAATTTGCAATTGAAGATGTACCATTAGCCACAGTCTCTGCAACAAGTGCACCTTGTTTTACATTTGTATAATTACTAGCGTTTGCAATAGGATCATTAATTAAATTTTCTACACATATTAATGATGCTCTATTTAAATCTATCACAGGTGATATTCTATCGTTTGCACCATTTTCTAATTCTATTCTAATAATAGCACCTTTACCGGTTGAAAGATCTGATTCAATAGTTGAACTAGGAATAGCTCCAGGTACATTAGGTATAAAGTTTTTATTTAAAAGAATTTCTTCTTCTGCTACACTATTAAATGCTGTTTGTGATCCGTCAACTGTACAACCAGTTTTTGAAGTAATATATGCCTTTAAGCTTGTACCAGGTACTTGAAGATTTTCTACGTACGGTCTTAGTACATTATAAACTTGATTTTCTGTAGCCGTTAATGGGGCATCGCCAGCTTTTGTACCACCTACAATTCCAGTTGTTGTACATGCAACTCCTGTTATTGTGATGATATATGAATTCAATGCCTTTGAATCAGTTTTAATTGTATGAGTAGTATTTAAATGTGCAGCAGTTAAACCGTTTTCTGCGGCAAATCCGGCAAGCGTAACTTTACTTGTTCCAGATCCATACATACCATGATTCTTATGGTGTACTCTTATTTCCGTATTAGTCGAATTTGTTAAATACTCTAAAGGTGTAACTCCTAAATCATGAGGAGGTATCACATCGTTATTTAAAATAATCTCTGCCTTATCTCCAGTAAATACACATCTATTTAAAATAAACTTAAGATCTTTTGTTTGTTCAGGCGTCCATGTTGAGGCATTAGCAGAAGTAAAGAATACACCATTATATGGTTGTTTAGTAACTCTAAATGTTGTATCAGTTAAATCAAATCCTCCAACTTCAGATACATAAACTTTATAAACATCCGAATTAGCAATAAGTACTACACAATATTCTGTATCTCTTTCTAAATAAACCGGATAATCAAAAGGAATTGTTGTAACAGTAGATGCATCTGCAGATATATTAACATCTCCAGGATAAACGACTACATCAGAACCTGGAACTATGTTTTGTGTAGGAACTCCGTTCTCTACAGATCTAATTGAAACTTGAACTGGAATAGCTGCATCTTTAGCATTAAAATATAATCCAATACTTTTCGCAAATATACCTGTTTCTGCAGGAGGACTTCCTTCTGTATAAGTTGTATTAGTCTTTCCATCTACAACAAACGTTTGTGCAAGAGGATCATACCATTTAACTAGTTCATTAGTTGTAGATGTAGTTGTTTTTTCTACTACACCACCGTTTTCTGATATCTCTCTTGTTACAAGTCTAGGAACTTTAGTCGCAATGATTGTTCTTTGATGTATTTCAAGTAAACCTTGTGCATGGAAAGATGCACTCGCATGTGTTTCTGCATCTGGTCCATTGATCGATGAATCTGTAATTTTAAATGTTTTAACGCCTGTTCTAAATTTTAATATATCATTTCTAGGTATAATAAATTGGCCAACGCATCTTCCTGCTGGATCAGTAATTAGTGAACCACCTTCTGTGGCAAACGTACTCGAATTAACGAACGTTGTTTGATTTTCAAAAGTAATTACTGATGTCTCATCTGAAAATTCTTTAAAGTCTGCATCAACATGAGCAGATCCAGAAGAATATGCAGATTGTTTACAATACGCAGTAATATCAACTCCGCCAAAGAATGCATACATTCTTGTTTCTGGTTTTAATAGTTCGGCATCAAACGAAATCTTACGTGATCTCATAAAAGGTATAAAGTTAGTTTCAACTACATAGTTACCAACTTCTTTCTTAACTAGATCTGACGTAATTGATGTTGTTAATCCTGATCTTGATTGATTTCCTGTTAATGTGGTTGCAGTAGTAGTTGTTTTAATCTGAGCTCTTCTACCATTTCCGTTTAAAAATCCCATAGCTTGAGCTTCTTCATTTCTTACATTTGTATTGACTGATGATGACGTTACATCTTTACCTGTCCAATTGGTTTCCCATTCATTCCATACAGTACCTAATATTCCTTGTGCTTCTGCCATGGCAACAAACTGATCATATATACTATTATCATCGTGTATAATATCTGGTCTTACATCAACTTCTTTCCATTCATCAGATTCTGGAGAAAGTTTCATAGAACCTTCCCACACAAACACATTATATGGATTAATAAATTCAGCATACGTAGAGTATGGTTGAGTAATATGTGGGGTTGTAGTGTGAGGCATTGTTACAATACCTCCTTTTGTAGATTTAATTGCCTTAGCATCTACACCATTTGCTGCACCTGCACTTGAGACACTATTTGTTTGATCACTCGTGGCTCGCACAAGATTAATAGCTCTCTCATCAAACTTAGGTCTTAATGTGCCGGTTTCTTTATCAATGGAAACCAAATAATCAGGAAGTGAACTGTTACCCATGTTATGTCCATAAAAACCATCTACAATAAATCCATTTTTAAATCTACTTGTACCTGAACCATCGTTTGCAATAAAATCAATTTGTGATGCAGATTTTTCTAACATAGAAAGAGATGTGTAATATTCTAGGTTCTTAACTCTTTTTTCTAATGCACCAATATCTCTCATTGTATATCGTTTATTGTCTGTAGGTATTGCAGTAACATCTGTTGGTTCGAATACATATGGTTGACCAATAAGAGTATATAACGTCATCGAATTCGCAATATCCTCAGGAGCTTCAGGACGCATCGATGAATTTCCTTTTACATATTTGAATTGGCCTTCTTCTGTTAAGAATATTTTATCTATTCTTGGCATATAGGCAGTAATGTCATTTGTAATGATACTACCAGGCGAAGGAGCAAGAGCAGAGAATGCATTTGTACCTGAAGTAAATTCAAATCCAGTAGTTGCACCAGTTGTGGCCTTTGACGGTCTAAAGTCTAGACAATCTCTTAGATCTACTAAACCACTTACTGCACTATTAAACGTAGGAATATCTTCATACTTAGTTACCTCAGCTGAAGCACTTGATGATGCATCATAATATGAATCAACACAGAAGTAATCTCCTGATGAATGTGTATAGAAATCAAATACTACTGTTAAGTTTCCATTAGGAACACTTTGGCCACCTTTAAGAATTATCTTTCCTTCTTCATAAAAGTTTTCTGTTTGTCCGTTGTCTAAAGTAAATTTATCTTTAACAGGTGCATTTGTAGAATCCGTAATACTTACTATTCGAATAATATCGTTTTTGCCTAAACCGTATTCTGCAGATCCGTTAGCAGTTATTGTTAGTGATTGTCCTGCGGTTCTTGTTTTTGTTTTTCTTGTAGAACCAGCATTATTTAATCTACGAATAGTTGCAATTACTTGAACCTTTTCGTTAGTAGTTAAACTCATTCCGCTAAGTCCGGCCGAATTTAATCTAAACTGAGAAGCTCCAACACCGCTTACGACAGCGTTAGCTTCTACAACATTATTTGTATCAACGGCAACTTGAATATCATCGTCATTTGCCAAAACACCACCTGCTGGGCATGTGACATCAATGTTACCATTTGAATCTACTGTTCCAGTCATATATGCTCTTACTTGATAATCAGTGTCGACAGTATTTTGAACTGTACCATTTGCTGCAACTGTTTTTAATGTTTTGACTGCACGAACAGGCAATGGATAAATTAAACTTGATTGACCGGCTTCAAATCTTTGTCCTTGAACTTCGAGTGTGGCCACAAATGTTTGTTGACCAGCATTTGTTTGTGATACGTTTGTTACATTTCCAAATACACCTGAAGACATTACAATATCAAAGATGTACATGTAATATGTATTCGTATCAAACTTTTCGAAACCTCTTACTCTTGCAGTACCAACTGCAGTAGGAGATGCTATTGTTCCAGTATTTAATGAGATAGTATGCATTGTTGTAATGTCAGGCATTCCCTTCAAACCAGTCGTAGTTAACTTAACATAACCGCCAAGAGGTAATGTAGATACTGCAGCATTTGCTGTGGCTACATCGGTGGCCGATCTTGGTTTTTCATATACAATAGGGAACGAATCTTTTGTTTGAATTCTCTTACCTTTTACATATGCAACAGATGTTTCAATTTCTAAATGTAATCTACTTTTTCCAAAATTCTCTGCTTGTGAGGTATTCGTTACTGAAGATTCGGCCGCAATAATTTGAGCCGCATTTTTAAATCCAAAATTAGTATTGTCATTAAAGTAATTACCAATTGAAATAGGGAAATTACCAACAGCATAACTACCAGATTCTTCGAATGTTCTATCTGCAAGTTTTTTATTTAACTCTGCCTTTGAACTATCATCTACAGATGCAAAGTTAGCAATACCGTTTTTAACTTCAAGTAAGAATATATAATTTGCTTTTGTTCTAGCAGCCAATGTAATTGGTTCTGCAATAAGTGATGTTGTAATTTGATATCTGTTTGCACCAGGTGCTGCAGTATTTGGAACACCTTGAGCATTATCTACTAATGAACTATCTTCTTCCGAACTGATAATGTTTTCACTAATATTTAAACCGATAACAAACGAAGGAGTGTTTATATATTTTTTAAGAATAAGTGTTTGAGAAGGTACATATGTAAAACAACCTGAAATAAAGTAAACACCTTCTTCCATGTGTATGGCAGAACCTTTACCTGTTTGAGTTCCATTTGTAAGTGTCGAGTTAGTAGATGCCACTGATCCAACATATTCTGATGAACTTGCCGCAGTTTCACCCATAACTTTACCAACTCTAACTGTACCTGTTGTTGTTTTAAATACTTCACCGGCACCAAAGGTTTTTACTGTTCTGTTCGTTGCACTTGATCCACCTGATTTTGTATATTTAATATACAAAGTTATAGGATCTGAACCATTCGATTCATGGGCTGGACCGGTACCTGCAGCTTGTGCTGCCAATACTTTTGCTTCTACTTGAAAGTTTCCAGTGTTATCTGTACCAATAATTGTTTTGCCAACAAACTCATTTAAGTATGCACTTGTATCGTATGCTGCACCAGAACTAGTTGCAACCGTAGAATAAAATTCATCTTCAATTTTAATATAACAATATTCTACATCTAAAGTTGGTTTACCTGAAACAACTCTTGCACCATCTACAAATGCAAATTGACCAAATCTATCTAGCTGTGATTGAAAAGATGTTTGTAACTGTGTAAGCTCTCTCGCTTGTACAGCATATCCTGGTCTAAATAAGACTCTATGATAATTTTTACTTTCATCGTAATCATCATAGTACGGTGCACTTGTATATTTTTTTACTTTAGTTATTGCCATATTGTTCTCTCTACTTTATATACTATGTATATTAGAATTCAATTATTACTTTAATATCTTCTGTTTGGTTTGATGCTCTATTAATAGGAGATCTATTCTCTAAGAATATCATTTGACCACTATCACCTAAAACTTCAGGACCTACAACCGCGGGATTATCAAGAGTAGCACTACCGCCACCTGCACCTGTTACTGTTTCACCATTTACAAATGCCTTATATCCGGTTTTAGAATTTTGGTGATAGTACAATCTTCCGTTCGTTGCATCAATTTCTGTAATAAAGGCCTTAGCACCACCAGCGCCGGTTACAATCGCGTCAAGTACAAATCCATTTGTTGGGTTTGAACCAGATAAATCTAGATAATATAATGCCTTTAATGTCGTTGCAGTAGCTACTGCTTGAGGAGCTGCAAAGTTTTGTGGCTTTTTAATTAATGAAACCTGTCTAAAATCTTGACCTACAACCAAATCTCCTGATTCTGTACCAGTTAAGAGTGTATTTATTCCTACATAGAATGCTCCTAATTCGTGGACTGGATCAACTCCATGACCAAGAGGTGGAGATATAACTACACGTGCAGTGGCTAGTGAACCACCGCCACCGGTTATTGATACTTGAGCTACAGTATAGTTTGTACCTTTTCTAGCTTGTGCCATTGTTATCGCAGTAATTTTATTGGCATCAGATCCAGTAGTAGGTCTTGTTATATCGGCCGTAACTACTGTAGCACCAGTTCCGTCTCCTGTAATAGTAACTGTAGGAGCAGATGAATAACCAGAACCGGTATTTGTTATTTCTATTCTTTCAATACCTGCAGCTTGAGCATGATCTCTTGATGCCTTTTGGTTTAGGTATTGCGCATAGTCTGCTTCTGATAAATCATTTTCTGCAGCAGCATTATTAACATATTCTGCATTGGTGTCAGCATCAATAAACGAAATAGTTTTAACGGGCATATAACTAGTCGTAAGGAATTTTTCTGCATCACCAACGGAAATAGTATACATATATTTCCAAATATAACCATCTGATTCTGCAGTAGGTGCAGGATTTGTTTGAGTAGGTTGTTGATTAGAAGCTCCTCCAGGTGCAAAGATACATTTGTATACTTTAAATTCTGAAGTTACAATATAAAAAGGATTATCATATATATTAGCATCGTCTGAATCATATGCATGATACGAATTTCCTGCGGCCCATGTATGACGAGGAACCACATGTGATATATCACCTGCTCCAAGTTTCTTGAGACCTAACATGTTTTTCCATGCTTCTGCTATATTCTCTTTGTTATCATAAGGCGTAAAGGCAGTTGTATCAGTGGTGTCTGCTGTGGTCAAAGACCATACATCAGATTTACCAATTCCAAGATACATACCTCCAGCGGCCACGTCTGCTTTAAAGTTCTCTGCGTTTAGAACTCTAAATGGTGTTGTTACTATTGCTGTCATTTTCGTTTCCCGTTATGTTTGTAGTTCAATATTACTCAATGAGCTATATCTATTTATACTAGTTCCCATGCCGTTTTGTATAGTTTTATCGAGGTATTCCTCAATCGGCACATTGTCCCTAAATTTTGTTACAAGGTCATAATCTTGTCTTCTATTATAATGATTGTTTCCTTGAATTGTTCTTGATCTATCTTCTAAGTGATTGAGTAATAATATTAATATTGGTTCAATATCTCTTGGTCTTATCTCTGAAGAAACTGCAGAACCAATTTTGATATGAGGATCTACCACATATCCGTTTCCGGCATTATTAATTGTTACACTGGTTATTTCACCTTCAGCATCAATATTTAAAGTTGCTGTTGCTTGTACGTTAGTTGATAATAGATTACCTTCAACATCTGTCGAAGTAGGTGCATCAATAATAAGTGTTGGTGCTGTTCTATATCTTTTATCACCTAAGTTACTTAGATTTATTTCTTGTAATTTTCCTACATGAGGATTTGCCGCGACATGTGCACTCGCTGTTGTATATCCGGATCCACCTGCGGTGACTGTAATTGTATCTACTTGGCCAAATTCGTCAAGAGTACATACTGCCGTGGCTCCACTTCCATCACCAGAAACTGTTACTGTTGGTACGGCCGAAGGAGCTAATGGATAACCATAACCCCTGTTTACTGGTGTTATTGTTGCAACTGCTCCATTATTTAATGTCATTGTTGTACTTGCAGTTGTATTTATTTTTGCTTCAATGTTTGGTGTAAAGAAAGAAACAAACGCTTGTACAAGTATCGGTAGATCTTCTATGCCAATTGCACCTGGTTGAAGTGTTGGCATTGAAGATAATGTTTTTCGATTTGTTCTACCATATATATCTTTATATGCATACTGTATATTTGTTTTTCCTGGTACTTGTGTTATACCTTCACCTGTAACTTCAAGAGATACTCTGCTACTATCGCCTAATACGTCTCTTGTTAATTGTGTTAAGAGTAAAATTTCTCCAAAGAATTTAAATCCGGCCGGATGTACCAGTTTTGAGAATGCATTTTTCCAATCAGAAACGTTTTTACCTGTTCTTATAAGATAACTAAACTTCTGATAAAAATCTGAATCTTGAATTTTTGTAGTACTACTTAATTGTCCTGCTCTATCAGAGTATGTACCATTCTGTGTAATTGTTAATACAGTGTTAGCGGCTATCGTTGCAGATTGAGACAAAGTAATTGTAGGAGGTGAGGCCTGATTATCAAATGATGATATTGTAGTAGAAGCGGGTATACCTGTTCCTGTTACCTTTGCACCTAAACGAATAGATGTATTTGCCGCGGTTAAACCATGTGTAACACTCGTGGCAGTTGAAGCAATAGTAACTGTTGCAACCTCTCCTTCTACCCAATTACCAGAAGATGGTATTAATGTTTTATCCCATGGTTCTTGAACTTCAACATCTTCATTAAATAATAGTCGAAAGAATATTTCAATTGAATCAGTAGAACCTCTTACTTTATAGAAATCAACAATGGTTTTATATAGTGTTCTCTTATCAACCTGTAGATCTCTTGGAATTGCTGCTGCAATTTCTCTTTGCATTAGCTCAAGATAATCTTCTGTATTCTCATCAATATTAAGTGCTTCTTCAATGGCATTTAAAACATATGATGGACCTGGTCCTACCCAATATGTAACCTTCGTTGTTAATTTAATCGTTGCCGTATTGATTGCAGCAAGATTAGATATTGTAAAGGTTTTTCCTAATTTAGTTGTACTCTTTGCCAACGAACCGGGTAAATCATTACCATTTGATATCGTAATATTTGTTGTGCTTAACGGAATAACTTGTGTTGTTCCATCTATGAGAGTTGCAATCGCCGTTGAATTGGCACCTGAGGCATCATTAAAGAAATGATCATTTGAATTTTCAGGATCTTTAACACGAAAGACTGCTCTACCATTTAGGATAACATCACTATATGTTTCGGTTTCTGTATAGATAAACTCTTCCATATTATTAAACTTATAATATGCTTGTAAGAGATTCTTAATACCACCAGCATTATCTAAAATATCCGATGGAATTAATTGCTCCAATCGTATATCTTCTTTGGTCTTTCTCTTTGTAGAGGCGACCGACTCGATATATCCAGGAGTCTGACTATGTGAACCGTATTGGGGCATTATGATCTAAACCTTGATGTTGTTGTATAATCAATTGAACCAGTTGAACCAGATACTGCGATCGTATCAATTTCAGGATATATCAGAACACCTGCTGCAGAGATATTTAAGAGCTGATCTCTTTTTGGTGCAATGTCTAATGAATCTGGTTTGATTGTAATTTTAATATCAGTATTCGAGAATGTACCATTGGCATTCGTTGGTACAAAGTTATTTAATACCACTTGACCAGTTGCCGTGGTGACCGTACCACAATCAGAGATGGCCTTAACTTCGACACCATTCACGAGTTTATAAACGTATACTCGACGAGCAGTCTGACCTTCTACCTCTTCGTCTCCGAAATAATGATCGGCACCATTTATCTTAAAGGCACTCGACGATATCACGCTATCCTTTGTTGATCCACTCACATAGAAAGCACCCGTAAAGTTTAGCGTATGATTATTCAAGGCGGTCGTGGCCAGAGGCGTGATCGTCTTATGCATAAATGGACGAACGGTCGAGTTCTGAATGGAAGGGTCGGCCGAATCAATTGCCTTCAGTAATTGTGAATGACGAAATACACCATCGAATTTGTTTAGATTATTAAAGTTATAATCATCGATTGTATCTCTTACCACCGACTCGAGTTCTACACTCGAACGATCGGTCAGGTTATTATTATATTTAAAGAAGACATCAAGATCGAGGTATGTATAATTAGGATCGACAAGTGTCGGTGTAATACTGACCACGTTCTTACCCTTTAGAATTGTATTCTTAATCTCTGACTTCTGATCGTCGGTTAATTTATCGGCGAGGACGGGCTTGACACACACATAGATCGCACCATAATCAGGTGGATTATTATCTTCACCACCCCATGTAGAGAGGGCATCGATGTCAGAGAACTCTCTCTGAATGATCGCACGATAATCATCGGAGGTAACGGCCCGATTTTGAGACGTAAATGTAAGAGGAGCATTATAACGAATGGACTCCATTGTTTCCTGATCGGCACCACCGGTGGCATTCGTCACGGTCGTTAATGTAATGTTAGAGTAACCACCGATGTTATCCACCTTTGAGAAGGCAGACGCACCATTGGCATCCTTACCATTCGTGTAAACATAATCGACGGTCACGATATTATTGTTGGTCGGTTTAAAGCCGGTAATACCATCGCCGAAATATATCTCGTAGTATTCATTTGAATTCTCTTGAAGATGATAGATCTTTGATGTAGAGATCACATTGAGCAGCGTGGTAAACTTTGAATAGATGTCATAGGCCGTTGATTCCTGATTGGCCTGAACACGTACACGAAGTGTAGAGGTATCGACATCTTTATCGGATATCTGAAACTTTTGTGTATCGAGATCATTATCCACTCTAAACTTCAGGGTCTTATATATGCCCTCGGCAATTGGCACATTTGTAAACGTATAGATTGAATTCACCTTCGAAGCGGTCTGAGTTTCTGTTGCAACAAAGTTATATTCTGATCCGTCTACAATTGAAGTAAACTTTGTACCACGAGGAAGAGATAATGTCTGAGGTGTATCTGCAATACCTGTTACATTCACTGTTACATTAATGGTTGCTCTCGAGGCCAGTTTAGAACGAGGTGTATAACCCAATAGATTGGCACGAGAAACAACATTACCTCTTATCTGAGCAGAATCAAGAAAGGCCTCGTTCAATGCAAAATGAGCGGCCATTGCATTGTAATGAGTATTATAAGATAATACATCTAGAAGAACGGATAGACCGGATCCTTCAAAATCATAATCATTAAATGTAGACTGAGTCTTCAAATAATTCTTGAGATTCAATTTAATCTGATCAAAATCAAGTTCTGTTACTTTTAAGTTTGTTGCCATGTTATTCTCTCTTTATGTAATCAACCCTGGGTGTGTTCCGGCCCGGGGAAAAAAATTTTTATCTGAGCCTCCTTAAAACAATTTCTACGTTCTGGTCTGTATTAAATTCTTTTATCCGGAATAAAACAGTAATCCTAAACGCTGTCCCTTGGGAGGCTTCTTCGACGTATATGGCCTGCAAGCTAATTCGCGGTTCGTTCTTAATTAATACTTCGCGTATGTTCTCTCTTAATGCTATACGTGTTATAACGTCGTTCGGTTCAAATAGTAATCCCCTTAGATTGGCCCCTAATGTGGACTGAAAAGGCCTCTCATAGAAATTGGTTTGTAATAGATTCTTAACGGCGTTCTTAATGGCCTTCTCATCTCTTAAAGGTATTATGTCTCCGTTACGAGGATGCGGGGTTAGTTTAAGATCAAGGTCTGCCCAACCTTTCTTTCTCGATACTAATGATTGTCCTGCGCTATCTGATAATCTACTCATAGATCTATTTATATCCTTTACTATGTACTTTTTCTATTATATGTGTTATAATATACTAGGTTATTGTCTTCTCACCGGTCTCTTCATCGTATGTTACTGTACTGCCACCGCCGTATGGTTTTGATGTCATGGTTGTGGCCGGTGTAGGACTGCTCGCTCCACCCGTACCCGGTACTTCTTCATGAACATGTGTGGCCAGTGTAGGTGCATTACCGGCGTCTGTTGAAACATCTCCAACCGAATGAGTTGTTTCTGAGACCCGTAGAGTCCCTGTCACACTCGTATTTCCTACTATATTTACAGTATTATTACTTGAATTAATCTCGACCGTGCCATCTGGGTGCAGCCTGAAGTATGTTCCGGTGTGATGTGTTACAATGATATCTTCTGCACCATCTGTATCGTTTATCTCTATGATGTTATTGGCCGGCGAAACGTAGACATGTTTGTTATGCGCTTCGTTCCGGGCCGGACTGGGCATATCTAATCCGATCTGAGTAGGATAAGACCCGGTAAAACCAGCCTGGGTGTCCCTGAGTTTCTCTGTTTGAGATGCTATAGAGCCTAATATAAGAGGATCCTGCGCAGAGGGTCCGTCTCTAAAGAAGCCCACCACCCATGAACCACTCATTAAACGATGGTTGGACCCTATACCCTGTACGCCGGCCGAGGTGGTAGGTCCCATAACTGTGGCCCATGGTAGATTATCTGTTGATAGTATACCTTTATCCTCTGTATGAAAGCCAAAGCATCGTACCTTTACTCGACCGAGGTTCTCTGAATCAACGATATCTTCTACTACACCAGTGAACCATACGAACTCACCGCCTATAAACTCATCATACTGTCTCATTCTTTTATATGTCCTCTTTTGGTCTCAGGTTTGCTTCTCCTTCGCGGATCAGCCGAGGCCTTAGTTTTGATCAGTCTCTTCCCTACTACCCTATACTGATTTACGCTCAATTTTTTTTCATATGTCCAAATAAAAAGAAATGCATTTATATATTTTGAAAAAAAATCCCAAACCCTTCCCATTATTTCTTTCGTTTTTTTAAAAATCACATTGGTTCTCCGTCTAGATCTATATTGGTACTGTCCTTGATACAATCGATCTGCATATTATACTCATCTCGAAAGGTATGATGTATTCGATGTACAATATAATCACCCGTTAGATACATATCCTTTAATCCTGTTGCATCGATACCTAATGATTTCGGTATATTGATCGTTATTTTTTTACCCGGTGTCATTGTATAGTCTCCGGCCACTGTAATTGTTTGTGCCATCTGTGTGAGATTCTCTTTGACCGCTTCACTGATCAATAATGTAGGCGTTGCGGTGCTATGATAGTTATCCAGTTCGTAGGATTTTTTGTTCAATGAAATAAAATAGTGTTTAGAATCTCTTGTCTGAGAATATTTTATCCCGTCTATATCTGCATTCTCACTAAATGGTTTATTTTTATTTAATTTACACGGATTCTGATTATTATAATCATAGAAGAACGTATTATATTCTTTATTACTGTAATCCAACGTATGCATTGTCGATCCATATGCTCCATTATTTACATTGACCAACGGAGAACTGTTCATATCTGATGATAATCTTGTAATCTGCTCCGAAACTTCTTGATAATGTTCGTCCGTACCGATTTTTGTGGTAAGAAATGGTCGCTGAAAATAAATTTTATGGACTTCTTCTTCACACATACTCTTATAACTGTCAAATTTTATTCCTTCTGCGGCCGTATCGTAAAAATAAAATGGTGTCTGTCCGTCGAAACTGTTTCTTTTTAACCATTGTATCGCATCAATCGGAGATATTCGTGGAAAGATACCCTTTAAAATCCCTTTGGTTTCCGTATTTAACTTTCCGATCTTCTTTACCTTCATATCTTTCTTACATATGTCGGCAATCAGAGAACCCAATGATCCTTCGAATGGTCTTACTAATTTTTTTATCGCATCATTGTACATATGCTCTTTAAAACAGAGTACTCGATAGATTTGTAGACCAGGTTTTGGTCGTACTAATCCGGTTACTTCAGTAATTTTTAAATCAAGATCAAATTTTTTCTTCGTTTTATTATTTTTTTCTAATGTGGTGTGCTGAATACTTAAAAAAATCTTTTCGTTACCAGTTATCAGTGCGTTCTCTAAAAATTGGATTGCATCTCTTATACCCAATGTGACCAAAATAGATTCTGCCTCTAATTCTTCTACAATATCGATCTCTGCGACCAATCCTTTGATATCATATTCTTTACCGGAATTAGAGGTCAAAATACATTGATTGACAGTATAGGCCGTTGGTAATATAGCAGAAGAACCTCCTCCCGCTATCATTGATGAATGTTTAGGCATTGATGAGTCTCTCGAATTCTTCTACGAATTGTTCAATATATTTTGGTGATATGATTTTTATTTGTGATCGATCAAAATTTAATCCTTCGATATATGCCTGATTCGTTATATAATCTACATTATTCATTGATTCTGTTCCCGGAATATTCTCTGATATTTGAATTGGCCTATTTTTTGGATCTATTCCATCATATAATGTATTACCATAAGAATCTGTATTGGATTCTGATAAACTATAATAATGATGTGGTGCCATTCGATATTTCCACGATCTATGTGATGAAACACTATCATTCGTCGTTCCACCTATCAATAATTCTGTACTATTTGAAGCCTGATCAGGATCTCCTAAAAAACCACCCCCAATAATAGAGGAATCATTGTTTCCTGTTATCGGATTTATACCAGCTGTTCCATTTGTTACATTTTGAATGACAAGTTGACCCATATCTAAATCTTTTTTAACTAATGTTCCTTGTGCACCTGATATAGAACCTGTAATTGTTTCGCCTAATACAAATCTACCCGATAACGAGTTAGGATATCCTGTTATTGCATTATCAGTATTTCTATCGAGTGGTACAAATGTTTTAGTATTTAAAGCATATCCTTCAAATTCTATGGCCATATATTCTTGGAGATCTTCTTGGGACATAGGCCAAACACCTAAACCGTCATGAAGAAACTCATTGATTACAAAAAATGTCCAATAATAATCAGTTGTACCATATAATCTTTCTGACATTCTATCTGGTCGTTCACCATTTTGTACGGTTTCTAATTTATATACGGTTGTATTGTCAACTTTATAACCTTCAGGCCTTACAGATCTATAGATATCAATAACGTTTTGTAGCACCCCATCGCGATTAAAATCATATTGTTGTGTTGGAAATAATTTAAAAAATGCCATTATGGAGTCCCCGGAGTCGTATTATTTTTATCTTTTTCTTCTTGTTTTTTCTTATCTGTATCTTGTTTTATTCCTTCATTCACATCTGATTCAGTATCAGTAGCGTCGGATTGCATACCATCTCTACCCTTTCTATAATATTTAAGACCAGTACCATATAAATCATTACGTGTAAGAGTTTTACTTTCTGATATACTAAGAGAAAGATTTGTTTCTACCGGTGCACCATCATCGTGGTACATTTGATTACTATCATTATATGTCACAGATAAACCTGTAATAAAAGAATCCATAATCATTGGTAAAAATTCTGATTCACTTTCTCCGTCCCAGAATTGTGTACGCAACATTGGTGGATATTTTAAAGAAAATACCCCTGCTGTTTCTGCATACATATTTTTTCTGAACCAATTTTCTATCCATTTAATTGTTTCTGCTTCTTCTTTTGATTCTGAGACAAATTGAAATTCGAATTGAAATGTTCTTGGGGACATACCTTCAAATGCTAAATTTGTAAATGGATTAAGTGCAACCCCTCTATTCATTCCTAATTCTGTAGCTGCAGCTTCTAGTGTTCCACCAATATTTCCAGCTAATTCAATTGATTTTGCTGCTACATCTGATTCACTTAATTGAGTTCCACTTCCAGGTGGTCCATCAGATTTTAAAGATCTTAGTGCTTTAACACTACCTAAATCCACACCAGTATATGATGCTCCATCACTGACTGAAAGTGCTTTTGGAAGATATAAAAATACCATTTGACCCATATTATTAGGATTATTATCGTGTTTCAGCTGAAAACTCATATACGGTTGTGAAGCGGTATTTGCTGCTTCTCGCAAAGATTCAGGATATGAATATATTGGTTTTGCCATATTTTTACCTATATAAATAGAATTATATTATTAACTATGGTACTATTTATATGAGTTACAAAGGCAAATACACAATAAAATATCCGGATAAGTACATTGGAGATCCTAAATCGATTGTATATCGATCATTATGGGAACGACAATGTTTTAAATGGTGTGAAAGTAATCCGCGAGTAAGAGGTTGGAATTCAGAAGAGATCGTTATTCCATATATGTCAGATGTAGATGGACGTTTACATCGATATTATGTCGATTTATTGATTGTAATGGAGAATGATGAAGTCTTTTTAGTTGAAATAAAACCTAAAAAACAAACTCAACCACCTAAAAAACCTAAAAGAAAGACAAAGAAATATGCTCAAGAAGTGGCAACCTATATTACAAATACAAATAAATGGGGTGCTGCACAAAAGTTTGCTGAACAAAAGGAATGGAAATTTCAGATATGGACAGAAGAAACTTTAAAGAATTTAGGTATCAAACTACTAAAGGGATGATATAAATAGATCTATGGCAAGTTTATTCGATCAATTACAAGCGGGAGCATCACGTAGTCAAATCAGATTAAATTCTGGTGAGGCTAAAAAATGGTTCCAAAAGAAAGTTAGAGCTCTCGGTAAAGTATCTCCACAAAGAGTACTGAAAGATGAGGCTATGGAAGATGCGTCAGTTGCAGAATTAAACAAAACTGGTGCAATTGGTAGTATGTACATGTATTTCTATGATCCAAAACATAAGAAAACATTACCGTATTACGATAGATTTCCACTTACAATCGTAGTTGGACCTGCACCTGGTGGTTTTTATGGACTTAATTTACATTACTTATCACCTGTTGTCCGAGCTAGATTTTTAGATCAGCTTATGTCGTTATCTCCGGCAAAAATGACAAACAAATCAAGATTGAATAAATTACGTTATAATTTGTTACAAAGTACAAAGAAATATAAAGAATTCGAACCATGCTATAGACATTATTTAATGCCTAAAGTTAAAACTAATCTCGTGAGAGTTCCAATGACTGATTGGGAAATAGCAATATTCTTACCAACTGAACAGTTTGCTAAAGTTTCCAAAGAAACAGTTTGGAGATATTCACGTAAAGCATACGCAGGATAAAAATGAACATAGATACAATGAAAGCAATGATATCCAAAAAGGGTGGATTAGCTCAAACTAATAGATTTTTAGTTATGATGACCGCTCCTAAGGTTTCGCTTCTTAATACAGATCCTTCAGTATTATTAGGAACTCTTGCTTCAGGTGGAGGAATTGGAAATTTATTCAATGATCCACGTGATATATCAATGTTAGCTAAATCAGTACAAATACCTGGTAGAAATTTATCAACTCTCGATAAAAGAATAGGTAAACAATCAATGAAAATACCTTATGATTATATTGATGCTGATGTTGCTATGACGTTTTATTTAACAAACGATATGTATGCTCGAAGATATTTCGCAGATTGGTTAGGTTGCATCGTTGATCCTGATAGATATAGAATGGGTTATAAAAAAGATTATGCAACAGATATACAAATTATACAACTCAATCAAAAGAATTTCCCGATATTTGGATGCACATTAGAAAATGCATATCCTATGGATATATCGGCAATAGATTTGGATGCTTCTACTGACAGTGGCATTCAAGATATGACAGTTAATTTCGCGTATGATAAATACAAAGAATTAGACGCGTCACTTGACAGCTTAACTTCCGTTGTTGATACTGTTTTGCCACAGATTCAAAACACTTTAAGCTTAATTTCATCATAATAGGAGAATAATATTATGGCATTACCAAAACTGAATACCTCTAAGTTTCTAACGACAATTCCGTCGACAGGACAAGAGGTTGAATATAGACCGTACCTTGTAAAGGAAGAAAAGGTACTAATGATGGCACTTGAAACGAAAGATCAGTCCCAAATAGTAAGAGCAACTGCTCAAGTTATTAAAGACTGTATTACACAAAACATTGATTCGGATAAACTGACAATGTTTGACGTAGAGTACTTATTTTTACAATTAAGAGCTAAATCATCAGGCGAGATTATTGATTTAAAATTACCATGTGAAGTTGAATCATGTAAACATGTAAATAATTTCTCTGTTGATATTAGTAAGGTAGAACCACCTGTTATAACGGACATCGAACCAATTGATTTAACACCTTCTATCGGTGTTCAAATGAGATGGCCCGGTGTACTTGATCTTCAAGGTGTATCTAATGAAGAATTAGTTACTGTTGAAGGAGCTACAAAGCTATTTCAAAAGTTAATTGTAAATATTTATGAAGAAGATGATATGCACGATGCAGCTGATGAATCAGAAGAAGATTTAACAGCATTTGTAGAGAGTCTTAATACTCAACAATTTACAAAGCTAACTGCATTTTTAAACGAAGTACCTACACTCGAATATAACACCGGTTTTAGTTGCGCAAAATGCCAACATGAAACTAAAGTAGAATTAAGGGGATTACAAAGTTTTTTTACATAAGCCTCTCTCACGATAATCTTGTAAACCATTATAAGACTAATTTCGCGATGATGCAGCATCACCAATACAGTTTAACTGAATTGGACAATATGCTACCATGGGAACGTGAGGTTTATATAACTCTTTTACAGAATTGGATTAAGGAAGAAAACGAAAGAATCGCCAAAGAAAATGCAAAGAGGAAATAATAATGGCTAAAGAAGACCAATTTTCGGGAGATATGTCCCGTAATGAAGTTGAAATAGATCTGAAAAAATTTATGGCTATGGTCACCGAAATAGGTGAATTGAAACAAGAAATATTTGAATTAACACATGACGATAAAAAGAATCCATGGCAAAAATGGATTTTCGCTGCTAAAACATTAGATGCATGGAGACTTATACCAAGAGCGTTCTTAGGTATATACATGTATTTGCTGTATTACGCAACATTCTGGTTTATGGAATTACCAGAACCAACGCTCGAACAATCGGGTTTGATATCAATATTAGTAGGTGCTGGAGCTGCATGGTTTGGACTATATGTTAATAGTGCTGCGAAAGAACACGGCGATAATAACCCTAACTAGGAAATAACTCATGGCAGACGATCCAAAAAAGATAGCAGCTGAAAAACAAAAAATAGCTGCTCAAAAGGCAAAAATTAAGGCAGAAAAACTCCATCAAAAACGAATGGAGAATGATGCCAAGTATCGTCATGACTATGAGATTGAATCTAAAAAACAGTGGCGAGAAACACGTAGAGAAAATTCCGCGAAAGAACAGGAAATATTAGACCAAAAGTCGGTAAATGAACGCAATTGGACTGATATGCGTGCAAAAGATTTACATGAAGCTACTAAGAAACGTAAAGAGGCCGAAGATGCATATAGAGCAGATCTTAATGAATCTAAGGCCGAACGTTCTAAAGCAGGTGAATTAGCCGAAAAATTACAACAAGAAAAAGAATCTGTCGGTAAAAGCGCAGATGCTGTAGCTCTTGAAAAACAATTAGATAAACTTGGTGGTGTATTAGGATCAAATTCTACAGAACAATCTAATGCGCTTATATCTGAATTTAAATCTATTAAAGGTCAATTAGATAATCCAGATTTAAATCCGTTAGAACGCGAAGTTCTAACTGCAGAACTTGATCAAATAGCTAAAGGCGCAGACGCAGAAGAAGAGCGCAGAGAAAAACAAAAAGAAGTTGATGACTCACAATCAGTATTATTGCGTATAGCCAATGGTACGAATAAAATGGCAGCTGGATTTGATAGTTTCAGAGATGGTTTGCTTAAGGGTGGAGGAATCATAGCAGCATTAGGAGCAATAGCTCTTATATTCTTTGATCCAGAAACCTTAATGAAGGGTGTTACAATAGCACTCGAAAAGATCAATGAAATCGTTGCGGCCGTAGGTAAAATAATTGACGGTGATTGGAAAGGTGGACTTAATGATTTATTAGGTTTTGCTGGTGATAATAAACTAATAATTGCAGGAGTTGCATTATTATTTGGTGGTAGTATTCTACGTGGACTTGGATCTATGTTTACTACAGCAAAAAGTTTAAGTGGATTTATTGGTAAAGTTAGCAAAGTAATTAAAACAGTATCTCTTGCGCTAAGAGCCGCAGCTCTTGCAAGTGCAACTGCTATGGGTAGTATGTTAACTGGAATGATCGCGTTCTTAGCACCATTTGCAATTCCTATCGCTATCGCTGCAGGTATTGCATTAATAGTTGCCGGTATAGGTTATGCTTTAACTAAACTAAGAGACGCATTAGGATTTACTTCTGTATTTGATGTAATTATGTTAGGTGTAGCATATCTAAAAGATGGCTTTGCTCACGTTGGTAATGTCGTGATTGATATTTACAATAAAATAATGGATATCATAGGTGGATTTGCATCATGGCTAGGTTTTGATTTACCTGATCTAAAAATGAAGCGCCTAAGTACCGATAATGCAGAGAGGAAAAAGACAGAATTAGAAGAAAAGGCTCGAGCTGAAGCCGCAGAAAAAGCTAAAGCAAAAGAAATTGAGGAACACGAAGTTCAAAATGAACTTATGGGTGCAAATTTTAATAAATTAAACGATGGTGTTCCAAGCGGTGTTAATATTGGCCCGATGTCAGAAGATGAATTAAATCAAATAGAAATACTTAATTCTCAATCTGCTATAGAAGAAGCTTCAGGAGCTCAAGCACAAGATAAGATGTTAAACGATCTTGGTGTTATTAATGTTGATCCTGCTCCGTTAAATAGATTACAAGCAGTCCAAAATAAGAAAATATTAAACGCCGAAAAACTGATGAATGACGAAGCTGATCTTGCAACTGCAAGAGAAAAAGCTGGTGTAGCAGCTGCTACTGCTATTGTTACTACAAACCAGAATCAGTCCAGTGTTGATAATAGTAGTAGAGTAAACGTAATTAATAACTTTGCAAATCCAGGAGCTAGTACAAAACTTACTGGCGGTGCACGCGTACCGCGGAGATAAAAAAAAGGCCTCATTCGAGGCCTTGAAAAAACATATTCTATTTTATTCTATAAGGATGTGTCCTACTTAAAGGATCTCTCCCTAACTATCTTGTGCGAGTTTCGCGAAATAGCTCATTGTATCATCAGCACTTTCTGCAGATTCAGGTTCCGGAGCTTCAACAAAATTTGTTGTAACTGCAGGCGCTGAAGGCATTTCAGTTGCTTCCATACTAACTCCAGCGGTAACACCAAGAACTCTATTCAATTTAGCTTTAAGCTCATCGTAGCTCTTATAGTTACTAGGATTAGTGAACTCATTAAGTGAATGGAGTTTACCATACAACTCTTCGAGTTTCGCATCATCTCCGCCATGGACGGCAGATGGTGTAGCAAAATCAGACTTATCGTAATTAGTCCAACCTTCTACTTTACGAATTTTAATCCTAAAGTCAGCACCTTCCCAAAAATCAAATGGATTGATAGGATCTTCGTCAGCGAATTGAGGTTGCATAATATCCATCACTTTATCAAAGATTTTCTTACCAAATTTATAAAGGAAAACTTTTCCTTCATTTTCTGGATTAGCAGAATCTGAGACAACCATAATGTTAGACACGTGGTGTAACCTTCTTTTTCTCTCACGAGCAAGTTGCTTATCTTCGTCTCTACCAGTATTCCATAATTCTGAATTCATTTCTGAAACAGGATCAGGTTGGTTGATTGAAGTCAAGCTATTTTCGATATACCATAGACCATTCGGGCCTTTAAAGCCATGATCCCAATATCGTACCCAAGGTAAATCTTCACCTTCTTTCGCAGGTAAAAATCTAATAACGGCGTAACCATTACCAGCTTTATCTTGAGTTGGTTTCCAAAACCTATCATCTACATAAGATTTAGTTTCGGCTTTAGTGGAAACAGCTTCCGCTGCCTGTACGAGTTTGTCGATAGACGAGCCTCGCGAGCTCTTTAAGTTTGCAAAAGACATATTATTCTCCGTTGTATTGCGTTATATTTACAGTGTATTTCACTCATATTCATAATATAATATTCTTCACTATTTCCTTACAGCTAACTGCTTGGAACTTAATGAATGGTTCATATTTCGTAACTTTCCGTTTTATACTTGGCCACATAATGGTTTCAGTAATATTCTTCGATTCACGATCTATAAACCCTAAGATTGCATTCAGAATTACGATTGTTTCCAATTGTATTTCATCCTGCAACCAAAGTTTGATAACTATAGGATGTTGTCCATCTTTACTTTCTAGTATAGTGTCAAAGTTGTATGCGTTAACATCTATATAGTTACCTAATGTATTTATATCTTTTTCAAAGCTATAGTGTAAAGATTCATGAAACTTTTTCATTTTCATAAAGTTCTTTTCACCATCTTCATTTATCATATCACCGACGTAAGATACGTCATTTATAAAATTAGATACAAAATACATTTTTAATTCTTTGCCATGATGTTTCGCCAACTTAGCAAAGAAAAACTTGTCCTTCCTTTTAAAGAATGATTTAGATGATACATTTGATTTAAAATTGTATTTAACTGCATCATATGAATCACTCTCAAAGTGAAGCTTTAAAGCATTGTATAATTTGTATGATTCAAAAGGATCCATTACCAACCTTTAACAATATTAGCCATAATCAACATGGCACACATTAGATTAACTAATAGTACTACTGTTCGAATGATAGTAATTTGGTCCTCTACAGGTTTGGTATCTTCATCATTAAAAGATCCAAGTGCATATTTCCAAATTTGCCAGAATCGTTTCATACAGGTAATTTATTTCCTTTTTTTGCTTTAATTAAATTGTTATTAGTAGCTTCCGCTTCTATTTTTTGTTTCAATGATGGAGATAGCAACTTTTTAATGTTTGCATAATCCATCCCTCGTGTCTCTATAATATGAGACATGGCATCTAAATAAGACATATTATCTTTAGCGACTAAAGATTCAACAGCGATATTGAATCTTTTCTTAGTCATTATTTTATGTTCTAAAGGATCAGTCATTATTTAAACTTTCTAACACATTTTCTGGTGTAGAAATTTTATATGGATCTTGATCATGATTATCTGTTTGTCCTTCTTCAGCAAACATTTCCGACGTGATTCCGTCTTTGATAATCGCTGCATATCTCCATGATCTTTGACCAAAGCCCATATTAAATTTAGATACGTACATTCCCATCCATGATGCAAATTCTCCGTTTCCATCAGAAAGATATTTTACGTTTTTTATATCTTGGCTTTCAAACCAAGCTTTCATTACAAATCCATCGTTTACCGATGTGCAATATACTTCATCTATTCCTGCTTCGATGAATTGATCATACATTTCATCATATGTTGGAAGTTGTTTTGTACTACACGTAGGCGTAAATGCACCTGGCAAGCCAAATACAAGTACCGTTTTTCCACCGAAGACTTCCTCTCCAGTTAACATTCCTTCCGGAACATTATTAAAGTTGATATGTTTCATTTATCAGATACCCTTACCAAGATACAATCTTTATTAATTCTTCCATTGGGTACACCGATCTTGGTTGTAAAAGTGTCCCATAGGTTGTCGATTTGACGTTCGGTTTTACTCAATATTTGAGGTAAAATTTCTTGAGGTTTTCTAAGAGTTGTAATTTTAGAATGATCCTCATTCCAATTGTATAGCGTTGATCCTCTCACTTCAAATCCTTTAGCTGCATCTGATATATACATTGTTAATTTTCGTGTTTTAACGTTATATACAAACAACCTATTATTTGTTGGAATCATTACTGGATTAATTGAAACTAGTTTTGCGTCTACATCTTCTTGTAAATAATTTAGATTTACGATTTGTTTATCTGACGCTTTGACCTTTTTCTTACGAGGTAATCTTGATGCTTTTGCAGCCATTTGCACTCGTTCGAGATCTGAAAATACTCCTTCCATAAGTTTAAGCATTTTCTTTTGATTTGTTTTTGATATATGCTGATATGCTTCTACAGCTTGATCACATTTATTATTGACAGAGTCTGATACAACTTCGTATTCGCCTCTTACAAAATCACCAAATATTGTTACTGCTTGACCTTTTAATTGATATCTATTAAATAATTCATATACATCAATTGATCTTTTAAAATCACCTTCTATCCAACCATCAATAATCCAATCCCAATCTTCATAAATTGTATCATATACTTTATTCTTAATTCTTGTTTGAATTGAGATGGGTGGTGGTGCAGCTTTCTTTGCTGCTTTTGCTTCTTCTACAACTGTTTTAGCTAATTCAATCTTAGTAGCTATTTCTTCTTTTGCACGTATTATGTACTTTTCTGGTTGAGGCAATCCTCTAAAATGTAATTTACATATCATTTTTACACCATCGTTCAATTGCCAATCAGATAACTTTTTAAGTGATGATACTTCTTTTTTAGAATATCCTAATACTTCTTCAGCATATTTTAATATATCAGATTGATAATCTTTTGGTGCATAGAAATAATTATACCAATTTGCTGCTCTTGCCCACGTAGATCCGTACATATCTTCAGATACTTCTTGACCACGAAAATCTGGTTCTGGTCCCATATGAATATCTTCGATACTCCTACGGTTACCACGCATTTTAATTCTTTTCTTTTCTGTTGCTGTTTTAGCCATAATTAATCCTTATCATTATATAGGGTATATTATACCACATTTTGATCGTTAAGTACATGCTTATTATAATCAAATTTAACATAATCGATTTTTTTATTAACAAAATCTCTTGATACAACATCAATTAATTCAAAATCGATAGTATTTCCTTCTTCAAATGTACCAAATTTTTTAGTCCAATTCCAAAATATATAACTATCAAATTGCTGTCTTTGTGTATATAATCCGATGTGTACTAATCCTGATTTTGGTAAGTATTTAAATTCACATTTACCATAATTAGGATGCGTTGTATCATATGAATAACCATAGAACCTTTCATGTAACGATTCTTCTGGAATAACTTTTCCTAAATACCATTCGGGCCATTCGAAATCTGCTCTAAATGTGGTATTTTCTCCACTTAGATCTGAAGCTAGCTTATCTCTATGCTTTATAAAATCGGATGTTATTTTGGTATTTTTATACTTCATAATGAAAGATGACCGATACGATGCGGCGATAAGGAGTGTCTCTCGTTGCGAGAAAATTGCATCGTATCGGTCAAAACTATTTACCTATATGTTCCAAATCGGATTGAGGTATGACTTGATATGCACCTTTATTGTACGCTGGTGCAACTGTAAATTTCTTACTCTCTTCGAGTTTCCAAGAATCGTCATGACGCGTAATGTCAGTTTTTCTATCTGGGACGTAACTTGGGTACTTCTTATTGAAGTTTAATCGCGCCTGGTGTGAATCTAATTCGCGTTGCGTTGGTGTATATACGCTAAAAGAATCAGGGGTGCGCTTCTTTGTTTTATAAGCATTTGTTTTTCGCTTTCTGCCACACGGTGAGTATCTCATACCACCACTATAAAAATTTGTCATACCCATTATGATCTCCTTCTAAATTCATCAACCAAAGCTTCACCTTTTAGTCTTTTACCGAACCAAACAACTTCTCCAGTTGATCTTATTTCACGTTTAATAACGCCACTATTATAACCAATGTCCATGACAGATCCATCGTTTCTACCTTCTGCATAATGCATTGAGGTTAATGAATGCGCATGCACAAATGAAACTTGTTTTGCCCAATCTTCTGCTGCAAATAACATTTTTTGATACTCTACTCTATCAGTGTATTGTGTCATATCCTTTCTCGGTTGCTCGTGCTTTTTCTTGCGCGATAAGCTTATCAAGCATATTATTCCACAGATCTTTAAAGTCTGGGTTTTGAGCTCGATCAGCTGCTCTTTGCAGTGATCTTGCTCGTCTAACAAACAATTCTTTATTCGTGAATGACATTACCATTCTCCGTCACTGAATTTTGTAGCTCTATACGTATCCATGTAAGAAGAACCATCTAAAAACTCTTGATTCTGCTTATCAGTATAATACATATTTTCGCTTGAAAAACAATCTAAGCTTGAAGGTGCTTGTCTACCTGCTGCTTTTACAGTCTTTGTCAACTTTTGAGTTGCTTTAATAGCAGCTTTCCGCTCATCTAGTTTTGCAATGCTTTCTTGGAATTGCTTTTCTTCGCGCTGCTTTTCTGCTATTTTTTTGATTAATGCTAATCTATCCATAATCACTCCTTACATGATTTGTTTAATTTATAGGGGATATTATACCCTATTTTAAAGCATTTGTACATGCTTTTTTTCACTTTTTTTCGAACTGTAACATTTTAGTCACAGTTCAGAAATCTCTTTTAAGATCTCTTGTAATTTAGTATCTGTTAAATGACCTATAACGTCTTGAGTTATCGGTGTGTGATAACAAATATCTCCTTTTTCGTCGAGAACTGCAAGTTCCCATAAACCTTTTTTATTACCATAACTACCACTGTGCATAACAACAGAAGCACCATAACCATTTTCGAATTTATAAAGTCTTTGAATTCCATTTGGGAATTCTCCGAATATCGTGGTTTTGGTTGGTTCAAACATTATTTCCTGTAGACATATACGTCTAATCTTTCTGCATGACGAATAGGTAACCACATATCATAAGCATGTCGTGGTAAACCATCAGCAATTGCGTGTACTCTTCGAGGTCCTCTCGCTTTTACTTCTACCCTTAGTCTTGCTTTAGGCATTTCGCTATTAGCAATACTAATACTTTTCCTAATGCTTTTGAGTTCTTCCATTCCGAACATGCAATGAGGATCTAAAGTTGTTATAAAATTTTCTGAACTACGCATTTTTCTTCTCCAATAAAGCGTCAACTGCAAGGACATCGTTAAACGTATGTCCACCAATATTCCATTGAATTACTTCGTAATCATTACCAAAGTTTCGTGCGTAATGCCAATCGTATAAAGCAAATGTTCCAGTATCTTCGTTTGAATTATCTGTCCATTTTACTACAAATTCAGTAGTGATTTTATCACCTTTTCCTTCGAAAGCTGGTTCTCCTAAAAGATCTCTTAGATCTGCAAATGATGCCCAAATTTCACCCCTTTTAGAACCTCCTACAGAGTATTCGGTTCTATCTAAATTTTCGAATGAAAATTTATTTGACATGATCTACACCATCAATAAAATAATCTAACTCGAAATCAATTCCGAGTTTAGATTCTATAGAGCTACAAAGTAGCTCATATCCACTTTTAAAAACTTTGAAGTTTAAGTAGTCGAAAAGTGATATTTCGACTTGTGCGGGATAGCCAGTTGCTATGTGTGTAAGTCTAGCTACGTACATTATACAACCTCCAACATTGATAGTGGACAGTTCCAAATTCTTCCGTCAATTTTGACTTCAGCTTTAGTTCTGTTAATTTTAACAACTACACCGTTTTCGGTGATTTTTCTGCTGTTAACTTTCACTTTATCACCAACAGACAAAGTAGCTTTTACAAGCATATTTGCTGTAGCTCTAATGTTTTTTTGTTGATCTTTAACAAGATTAATAACAGTACTTAAAGTTTCGTTATTATCGATTTTAGCTATCAAAGTTGCTAATTTTACTATTTCACTTTTTTTCATATGCACTCCTTACAGTGTTTTATTATTTAATATAGGGATATTATACCATATCCTTTCGCAAATGTACATGCTTTTTTTCACTTTTTTTCACTTTTTTTAAACATTTTATTTGCTTGTCGCTGCAGAGATTTTTCAAGTTGTGTATCAAACCATTCTCTGAACCATTGTCTAAACTTTCCCACTTAAAAATCTCCTTCAGCTACTTGAACACACACAAGTCCGTTTCGTCTCCACATGTCGACAACTTTATTTCTGTCGTCAAACACAAGATCTGGTTTCCAATCTTGAGCGATAAGAGCATCAAGAACATCTTGCTTGAATACTTCATCAGGTCTAAAATCATCGTCACCTCTAAGAAAACAATGCATAAAATCTACACCACAATCTCTGATTTGAGATTCAGTGATATCTCTATGTCTTTCGTTTCTTGCAGAACAAATTACAATCTCATGACCTACATCGGACATTTCTCTTGCGATTTGCATAATTGGAAAGTTTGGAGTATCATGCTCCATTGCATTGTTAAATGCTTCCCAATCGTTATTACCATTTTGAAGATGTACTCTCCTATGTTCTATATCCATAAGAGTTCCATCAACATCAAATATTACTTTCATTATTAGTCTTCTCCCCACACTATCATAAGTGTGAAATAAAATGTTAAAATTATTGTTTTAACTATCATTATGCCACCTTCAATGCAGCAGTTAATTCTTCCTTCATATACGTATAAGGAAGACCGAAGGTATATTGGACAAATCCAACATCATACTCATCTTTGAGACCTTCAGCATCAAGCATCCAACGAAGAGCGTCTTCGCGAGATGCACCCATATTTTCAAGATCAGAGATCTGATTCTCGAATTTAGCAATGCTAGCTCTTTCTTGAGCTTCCATTCTTTCCATTTCTTCAGCAATTGCAGAGCTGATTGAATCAGCTTCAGCTTTAAGCTGCTCAAGAGACATTGCGTCAAAGTCGTAATGACGACCTTTCGTGCCATAAGCATCCTTATGACCTTCGTAAATGTGAGTGATTAACTCATCTCTTTCGAGCTGAGCAAGTGTAAAGATACCACGATCTTCCCAATGCCTTACGTCAGTAGGATAAAGTCCTGCCCAACGATTCTTAGGATCTTCAGCAACCCAAGCCTTAGTTTTAAGGTTAGCTGCCTCGATGTGGTTTAATAATTCTTTTGATACTTTCATAAACACTCCTTACTTTGTTTAATTATTTAATAGGGCTATTATACCATATAAAACCGGAAATGTACATGCTTTTTGTGATTTATTTTCACTTTTTTTCATATTGTGACATTTATGTCACTAATTTCCACGGAAAACACTTTGCATATAGCTCGAATTCGAGTTTCTTAGCTTCGCGCTCGCTTGGATATTCTTTTCTTATGAATTGCTTTACATGTACCATTTCGTGAGCTATGGTTTGCATTTGTTCGAAGAACGTTAAAGGTTCTCCTTCGCAAGTTCTTGAGATCTCTACCTCAATTTCTTCAGCATCGTCCCAACACAAACCTAAAGCATCAGTATCACATTTTGTTACAAATCTGATACTAAATTCTGCTTTTTTGAGATGCGCTATTTTAAGCTCACGACATAGATTTTGTACATATTCCTCAACCGCAGCTGAGTTCTTATGTCTACCTTTTATACTAAAGATCAATGTAATGGTCTCGTTTTACCTTCAACAGTAATTGTCTCTAAATCATAATTATCCATTATAATTAGACCTAGCCTTTCTTTAAGCATATCGAGTAATAATGCCCATGAATCAAGCACAGTCTTAGAATTATCCAATGCGAGTTGCATTTCTTTGTAATTAAGAGCAATTTCTAGAACTTCTTTTGTAGCTCTATCGGTAATTGTTATTCCGTTAACTAAACGTTTATGCTTAAAAATCATTTTTCCACCTCCGCGTCATACTCTTCCTGTGTTAGGAAGGTAACGACTTCGCCGTCTAGCTCCATGGTCCAGTTATCATCATTCATAATATTATGCCTTATTCAATTATTTAATAGGGCTATTATACCACACTGGCCAGGAATGTACATGCTTTTCTTAGATTATTTTGTTATATACTACTTACGGTATATTCCAGGGGAGAATATAGAGATGGTTTCTTCTTTACCCTTTACTTTGATATCACCAATCTTCTCACAGAAATATCCTTCTGGGAGTTGTTTCATTGTAAAGCTTGAGATGATAGTTTTGTAATCTATATATTCATGACGGGCAGCAGTTGCCTCGAGTCGAGCAGCAAGGTTGACTGCATCTCCAATAACCGAATAGTCAAATCTGGATTCACTACCCATGTTACCAACAATACAATCCCCGGTGTTAATGCCAGTCCCAACATTGATATCAGGAAGACCACGTTCTTTATAGATTTCTTTGAGTTCATTTACTTTTATTTCAATTTCCATTGCTGATTTAACTGCCATTTCAGCGTGATTTTTACAAGGTAATGGTGCATTCCAAAATGCCATTATGCAGTCACCCATATATTTGTCAATTGTTCCTCCATTTTTGAGAATGATTTTTGTCATTGCATCGAGGAATTCATTGACTAATTCTACTAATCCTTCGGGATCATCTTTATTCTTATAATATTCCGATATTGGGGTAAATCCACATATATCCATGAATAAAAATGTCATTTCCTTTCTATCACCCCCAAGCTTCATTAAACTTGGATCTTTAATCAACATATTCACCATATCAGGTGAAAGATATGTACCAAACTGACCTTTAATTTGTTGTCTTAATTTAAATTGGATCCAAAAGTTATTAAAACTTGCATGCGCGAAGACTATTATATATAATACTATAGCGAATGTCCAATCAAGGAGATATAGTGAATTCGTCCAAAAATAGCTGGAGAAATAGAAGCTTACAGCACCAACAACGCCAAAGGCGCCTAATCCGATTATCGCAGGAAAGAAATAAACACATGAAAGAATCAACAGAGACCCAATTAGAATTAGACCTATTTCCGCCAAATCAGCCCAATAAGGACGGATTATTGAATCCTCTGAAAGGATCGAAGATAGAGCCGATGCTTGAATCTCATGGGGAAACTTTAACCCTAACGGAGTCAGAATCTCAGGCACAATCCCAAGAGCCGAAACACCAATCAGAACTGTTTTCCCACGAAGATCTGGAAGAGTGTCAACTCCCGCTTCATAACGATCGTGCGTTATTGAATAGTTAATATAAGCTGTTCCATCCGAATTTGTTTTTGAATGTAATTTTGGTGGTATAAAAAGATCTACTATTCCAAGATCTGGATCAGTATTAATTGTATAACCCTTTGTCTGATTCTCAGCTCTAATAATTTCTACCGATAATGATGGATATCTTTGACCATTAACTTGTACAACTAAAGGAAACTTACGTACTATTCCATCAACTTCTGGAGCTACATTAGATATTCCTGCTCCCCAAGCATGTCTTTCAACTATTTCTACATTTGTTAGAATTTTTTCGTATTCTTGAAGAAATTGCATAGGATCGCCTTCGCCTTTCATGGCAGTTCCAACATATGGAGCTACGTCTGATCTTCCACGAGGATCGGCTTTTTGTGATAGAACCACTCCAGAGTCTTTAATCCACGATTCAAATGCTGGATCTCCTCCAAACCTGTCGGCCTCTGGGAACATAATCGTAAAAGCCTTAATTTCGGCATTTGCATTTATTAAGTCAGATATCATTTGGGCATAGTATTGACGAGGTAATGGAAATTGACCCCATTTTTCTAATGTACCTTCTCCAATTTCATAAAGAATTACATCTTCGTCTTTTTGTTTGGGTAGTGATTGAATTTTTGCGTCAAATCCCATAAGCTGGATTTGTTCAATTTGAGGAACATTGGATATTTTAAGAAACAATCCAAATGCAATAACAGCTATAACTGTCCAAATGCTTGTTAAATATTTCATACGTATATGTCTAGAATAGACCCTTTCTTCGATTGTGGAAATCCATATTTAAAATATAAAAATCTTCTTCTCATTAATTTATCCAACAAACTGGATAAACACACCAATATGGATTTGCAAAACCTAACATCCACAATATAAGAATCCATAATGGGATTTGAACCCACGTTTTTCCTTTAGACCATTCTCTAAATCTTATAGCATACGGGGCGAGTTTATTAAAAATCCAATTTGACATTAGTTTTGTGTAACACTAACCGAACATCCACCTGATGTTTGGCAATTTTGAGTTAATGAATATGATTGAGCTGTATTACTAGTTTGAGTTAAATTAAATGTAGTGGGATTTGTACCAGTCAAAGTTACTGTAGCATTATGAGCTCCATTACCAGATTGTGTGATTGTACCTGTATTTCCGTCATTGTATGTTATCAATGAAAGTGTCTTAGCACCATCTGTTTCTTGTTTAACAAAAAATTCATTGTTATCTGAATAATAATAAATTGTAGCTGTGTGTCCGTTATAATTATTTAAACTACCATTTCTTTGATAACCTACTAGTTTGTTATCTTCTCCATGAATATCTAAATTTAATCTATGGCCACCACCTTCATCTCCATCGTTTGAAAAAGTTGTATCATTTATATCTGTCAATATTGTACCTTGACCCCAACGAACTACGTTGTTTGGATGATTAATATGAAATCCTATAACTGATTGAGAACAATTACCGGCTCCTCTTGTACACTTTTGTTCAAAATGTAAATTATTACCAGAACCGTCTAAATCACCACCATAAGCTAATCCTGATCCCCAATAGTCAACCCAAGATATTTTGTTATTATTACCTTCTTGTTTAAAGAGTAGTGTGTTATTATCGTGAGCAATAGAAAGATTGACTTTATTATTATAACCTATCTGTTCAATATTCAAATTCAAGTTATCTGTTGATACACCTGATACTTGACTTATGATAACTGAGTTTGTATTATCCGCTTTGACGTATGATGATAACGACAGACTGACCATCGCCAACACTGATAAGATTTTTCTTACCTTCATTTTCACTCTCCACTGTTGTATTTGAATCTATCGGAATTCTTACCGATATAACTCCATTTACTTCTCTATAAAACCAAATTTGACCAGCACCTTGATCTATTATTGTATTATATTGTGTATTTTTATCAAATCCTAAAGCAGTACCAACTATATTTCCGGAACCACCTGCAGATGATAAAATTTGTTTATTTTTTAAAATATTTATTTCTTCTAAAGCAACCAATATGTCTTGTAAAAAGTCGACATCAAGTAAATCCATATCGAGTTCATTGAATTCTAAATCATCTTCTGCTAAAAAATCATCGGCCAGATAATCAGTATCGAGCTCAGTGAAATCAAGTAGGCCATTAGAATTGACCGCAGTATTAGCTTGAGTTTCCTCTTGTTGATCCTGTATTTCTTTTGGTGGATTAACAATAAACATATTGTCAATCATATTTAAATTTATATTTTGAAGCGTAACTGGTTGTGCTGGTGCTGTATCATAACTTGACACCATTGTGGCTTGATATGCTTCTGTAAGGACTACTACACCGCCCTCATTTGTTACCGTAATTTCTCCTGACGGTGAACAATCACCATCTATAGTACATTCAGTTTCCGGAAGGAGAATTACTAAACTTCTTCCCAATTCATCAACTGAAGTCGTAAAATCCGTCCCACGTACGCCCACTGTGGCGGTTGGAGTATCAATTACTATATTTTCTTTAGGTAATAAACCTAATCTGCCAGTAGAAAATCTTGCAGTACCACTGACCATTTTCATTCCAATTCCACCATCTTTGGTTTTAGAATTGTAATAATATTCGTATAATGTAACTTCCGTATGTTCAGTTAATCTAAGTACAGAAGAATCAATAAAATCTAATTTTAATCGACCATTAACTGTTTCAATATGATCCATTGCAATAACGCCTAAACCAAGATCAGTGGCAAATGACTCACCTTCACGAGTAATTCCACCACTGCCCTTGTGTTCAGTTATATTGCCAACATCATTGGCAAAAGCTGTTGAACTAATCAGTAATAGACTAGTCGCCAGTATCTTTTTGTTTAATGTCAACAATGCCATTCTCTGTGTCAAAATCCGCGTTTATTATTCCATAACATCCACTCACGCCAGTTGGGCATGTACCAGATGATTGAATAATATCGATATCTCCATTTGAACCTATGTATTCCATTGTTAATGAATTATCTGCACCATCGGATTGTGCTGTTAAGAAGTTATTTGAACTTCCTACAACATCCACATTCCAAGTTACATCATCAGCATTAATATCAATGTTCCATACGTTTGATCCACCGGTTATATCTAAATCAAAATCCAATCTTTCAGCTGAAGCTGTATAACCCCAATCTATATCGAAAGTATTTGAAGAACCGGTTATGTCAACATCCATTACAGATGAATCAGCACTTCCACCATAACCTACGTTCCAATCCCATATGTTACTATTTCCAGTTAACTTTAAGTCAACATCAGTAGAATCAAATAGTGTTGGACCAAAGATTTGGTTCAAGTTACCTATCATATCTATATCCATTGTGACAGTGTTACCAGTCAAAACCCAATCAGTAGCACAATCTGCACTTGAGATAGTTCCACAAAGCTTATTACCATAACCGATTTGGTCTACGTATAGCCTTAGTGTATCTCCAGATTGATCTAAAAGAATTTTGTTATCATTGGCTCCAGCGAACACAACTACGGGGCATAATAAAAGAGCGAATGCGATATATCTTTTAAAAATATTCATCCTCTTATTTCCTCTATTGTTTCAGGGGTAATAACTTCTTCCGGAATGTTTTCTGGATCTTCTATTGGCTTAGTATATATAATTTCAGCTTCGTCTATAATCTGTTCGACTTTATTTTCAATGATTTGTTTCATTGGCCAATTTATTTTCCAAAAATCTAATTCTTCCCCCTGGTATATCATTTCTAACACAGCTGCTTCAATTGTTGAGCGAAGCGACCGTGTCACCGATTCGTTTTCTGTCATCCCATCTTCTATTTCTACAAGTTGAGTGTCCATATCAACGAATTTAAATACGTCATAGCCATCAGCGATCGACAAAATGGTTTTTGACGTTTGCACATTTAGTAAAATCTCACCTGTCAATGTGCTGACAGCTCTTAATGAAACAGTTACTATGTCTCTTCGGTATTGTTGTGAATAACCAATACCAAGAGTTCGAGCTCCCATTCCCCCAGTCTCGATATTAGTATCGAATCCAATGATACCTCCTTCAAGAATGATCCCTGCGAAAAGAAGCGGGGCTAACCCAGTTTCATCCTTTTCACCATATTGTTCTCTTGTAGTACGAACGATTTGACGTTCTCTTGTAAGATGATCTATTCCTACGCGTTCTACTACTCTAAACCATTGTCCTTTTCCTGCATTTTTTAATGCGTCAATAAGCATTGTATCACCGCCTTGTGATACTGCTGTACTGAACATTGCAGCATTTCCTTTTTGTTTTCTTTGTCCTGTTTTATCAGGAAATCCGTATACTGCTACGACTATTTGTTTTTCTGCTGGTGGTAAATTTCTTAATTCTTCATGTGTAGGTAACTCAACAACTTCTGGTGATTCTACACACGCTAAATTTAATGCAGGATTACAATTTGTTGCTGATAATCCTCCTGGCGGGACAATAGAAGCACATCCTTGCATAAGAAGGACTCCTATTAATAATATAAGCTTCTTATCCACCAGTCGATCCAGCGCCAATTGGAATTACTATTTGTGTTTCTGTTCCATCTTCAGCAACAATAGTCATAACAATAACTTGTTCACCCTGAGTACAAGCCCATAGACTTTCATCACATATCGTTTTTTGATATGTAATTGTATTTCCTTCTAGGACAAAACTACCAAATGTTGTTTCTGTACATGTTCCTGCAGCTATTGCTTCAGCTGTACATGATTGAAATAATGATTCTACAAGCTGTTTAGATAATTGAGCATAAATTCTCGATTCGAGATTACGCATAAATTTTGCTAATGTTGTATTTTCTGCATCTCTTTGTGCTGCTTGTAATGCACTCTCTATTTTTTCAGCTATTGCTTGTCTTCTACTAAATTCCTGATTCTCAATTGTAAGATAATGAGATGAGGTTCCTACTCCGCTGAACGAAGGATTTTTAAATTCATGTACTAATTCATCGCCATATATATCTTCAGCGGATCCAAGTAAAAAAATAACTATAAAAGCCCATATGGCTATTTTAGAATTACGACTTATTAGTGGTTTTATTTCTTCCATTTTTTTTCTCCATAAGAGCTTCTTTTTCTTCGAGATCTTCGATGAATTTTTGTCGCTCTCTGTATTCAAGTACAACATTTACTTTTTGTTGTAATCTAATCATATCTTGATCAAGCATTCGTATTTGATCAATTAATCGAATTAATGCAAAATGCATTTCTTCTATTTTAGGTTCCAATTCATCTGAAATAAATTTCCACACATAATATATGAAATATCCCATACCCACAGCCAAAACGACTGGGAACCCATAATCATTTATTAACGCTACAATTGTAGGATCTTGGCTTACTTCCATTAATCCCTCCTAGCATCAATTTTACCGTCTTCAACAAAGTTTGACGCTCTTGCTACTCTGTCTACTGGCGGTGTTAATTCTAAAGCACTACTTACCAATAAGTCTATTTTTACAATCTCATTATTCATTGTAGTAACTCTTGTTTCTAAGCTTTTTGTAAACATAGTAAGAGTACTAATTGAGTCAACGAGACCTCCTAGTATCTGTTTTAATATCAAAAATATAAAATAGCCCATAACTAATGAGCCGGCGATAGGAGTACCTACCTCCATTATAAGTTCGAATATTTCCATAGTACTATTTATACTATGCACGATTCTAGATTACTAAAAGGCTACTGATTCTCCACAACCACAGGACGCAGTTGCATTAGGATTTATGAATTTGAATTCTGAATTGAGTCCCTCAGTAATGTAATCTAAGGTTAATCCAGTAAAATTGTGAAGTTGGCCAGTTTCTACTACTATAAGAAACTTTCCGTAGTCTATGATATGATCATCGCCAGTGACTGTATCAGCAAAAGCGATAACATATTTAAAACCGTTGCAACCGCCAGGATAATAACCAATTCTGACAGTATCATTCCCCTCATTTTGGGTTTGTTTGAGTAATTGTTGAATTGCTTCATTAGTCAACTCGATCATTAGGTTCTCCATTGTGCTGTCTATGGGCTTTTTTATCTTCCCAATTTCTTATTGCCTGACGAATCGAATCTTCAGCTAATACAGAACAATGAAGTTTGATAGCCGGAAGTTCTAATATTTCGGCAATATCTTTGTCTTTAACAAGTTTTGCCTCTTCTATGGTTTTACCCATTAGCATATCAACGAATAATGAAGAAGATGCGATAGCGGATCCGCATCCATAAGTTTTAAATTTAACATCAACGATTTCTTCGTTGTCATTCAATTTCAGTTGTAGCTTCATGACATCACCACACGCGGGTGCGCCTGTCATTCCGGTTGCTACATTGGATTCTTTTGGATCGAATCGGCCTACAGAGAATTTCTCTGGAGAATTTAATACATTATTAAATCTGTCTATTACCTTCTGCGAATAGGCCATGATTCATTTTTAGTTAGCGAATGCTACTGAAACAGCTAAAGAAGTAGCTACTCCGGTAAGTGTATCAGATGGAGCTTTAGCGATTAAAACTGATTCTCCTGCGGCTAATGTCACAGTTGCTAGTGTAGTACCACCTGCAGCTTTTTGTGTAATAACTTGCACTGAAGTTTTATTGTTTAAAACCCTTACTAATTTAGCAAACCCAACATTAGATGCTGAAGCTAAACCTGCTTCTGATCCTAATAGTCTTAATACTGCCATTTTGTTTTCCTCTTAAATAACTATTTATATATTTTCAAGTCTCACCATGAGCCTTTCTGCTCTATTTGTGACTTGTTTATGCCATCTTGAATCTCTTCCTTCGACAGCTGCTGTTTTCCAATCACCGCACTGAAGCGCTGTATTGTGTTTTTTAAATTTAGAAAGTCGAGTATAACCCATGTTAAACATCATATTTGCAATGATCTGTTTTGCTTCCTCGGGATATCCATCCCAACCTTCATGCAATTTTTTACAATCGGCAATTACCGTTTGTACATCCTTCTCAAAAACTTCATAAACGCGTTGTTCGGTAACTGGTGTGCCCAATGGTTGACCCTTTTCTTGATCACCATCAATAACCAAATGACCGATACCAAAAGTAGCATAGCCAAGATGATCGTTATAAATTTCATTGACCTGTCCTTCGTCTATTTTTAGTTGCTCTCTTAATTTATTAATATCCATTTGTGGTATCCTCATTTTATGATGTTAGCAATAACATCTTCAAATTGTTCAATTTTCTCTGTCCTATTTGGCCAAAGTATGTATTCCTTTTCAGGATTTTTCTTCAAGTTACTGAGCAATGGTAATATTGCATTATATAACTTACCTAGTTTTGCTTCAGCTGCAGCTAATTCTGATGCTGCAGTGTCAGCGGTTTTACTTACGGTTTGTACAGCTTCGAGTTCATGTTCATCAACTGCTGTAAAACCAAAGTCAAAATCTAAATTGTCTAAATCTGCCATTTTATACCTCGTATGTATTTATATCTTTATACTTAGCTTTTCTCGGCAAAGTTTTAGTTTTATCTTTTTCCACGCGAGTAACAGTATGAGATGGTGTTACCTTTCTCACTTTGATTTCATGCCTCGGTGGCATTTTAATTTTAAACGTCGTAGTTGTCATTTCTTGCCGTGTATGGTGTTAAAGCAAATCGTTTAGATGGATTTACAGATACACCAAAAAGTGTTATTAAATCTCTATTACACAACATCTCTGATGCTGTATTTTTAAGCGATAATCCTAAATGTATTAGATAGGATCTATTATTAAATGTTATTGTATGTTCAATAACTGGTCTTTCATCGACCGTTTCCATATGTCTTGCTTTAGATAAACCAATAAGATCAGATTCAAATTTCTTACCATTCTTTTTCCAAAATACTTTTTTATCTTTTACCTTAAGATCATCAACCATTAACATTGATGCATTTGTTCCATTGCCGGTATCAAGTTTAGCTCGTATTGGATCATCTTCCATACCTTCAAGGATAATTGTTTCAATAAAACCTGCTTCAAGTCTAAAGAATTTAGTTCTATTATTTTCTTCTAACAAATATTTTAAAAATATATCAAATAATTTATTGTCTGATTTTTTACCTACAGATTTTTGTGTATCTAAATCATATGCGTTATAATGTGACTTTACACCAGGAGATCCATTTACCTCTAAAATATAAATCTCTCCATCAACTATACAATGATCTACACCAACATAATATCCTCCACTTACTCGTGAAGCTGCAAGAATTATTTCAATTTCCCTTTCCTTTAATATATAAGGAACCGTATCTGCGCCTTGATGAACATTTGATCTAAATTCAGAACCTTTAGCCGTGATTCTTTTTGCTGCACCTAATATTTTACCATCAACTACAAGAGTTCTGATATCATATTCCATTTCTAAGAATTCTTGCATCAACAGCTGTGCATCAAACTTCCATAAAGATTGACATACAGACCTTAAAGAACTCATCGAATCAACTTTTGTTACACCTACACCTTGCGTTCCGGTCAAAGTTTTAACAATTACAGGAAATTTACTACCAATTTGTTTATGAGCAAATTCGATACTTTCATCGTTGTTCAATATAACTGTGCGCGGTGTTTTAACATTTGATCTATTCATAGCAATTGTAGTTGCCATTTTATTATCACATAACATCATGGATTCAAGATCATTAACCATAAAGAATCCCGCGGTTTGTAATGTAGATACTAAAGCTTGTCCTACCTGAGTCGCAATTGCTCCACCTCTTGTAAATACGATTGTTGAATCTATATTACATGTAACCTTTTTACCTTCTCCATCGATATTACGAATATCAACTTTTCTCAGTTCAATATCGGCATCACCTAAATATGCTTTATCAATATCAATTAAATTGCATTCTATATCATTAAACGAACATACATCAGCCATAACTTTTGCTGCTGTTCCATCGTCCAGTGAATTAGCCAATATAATTACAGACATTTTCATGTTCTTTTCTTTGGCTTCTGTGATATAGTTATAATCGTACATGGTTCTATTTATACCTATTCGGATCTTATATATGCTTTTACGAATTCATCTTTAATTAAAACAGCTGCTTTTCCATCTACGTTGATAGGCATAGATTCTGACCATTGCACATATACTCTATCTCCTGTAAATAGTCCTTCAACATGTGGACCGTATGCTAATACAACTCCAGGTTTTGCTGCTTTATCTATTTGAGCATCAGCGGATAGAATAATTCCACCTGCTGTTTTCTCTTCTTTTTGTGCTTCCGCTACTAATACATAATCATGTCTTATTTTCATTTTCCCATTCCTCTAGTTTTTTAAGTTCTCGATCTACAATTTTTTCTAGATCTTCTACATCGGGTAACATATCCCAATCTTCTTCGGTGGTGGAGCTGACAGGGGTCGAACCTGCGACCTCATCCGTGCAAGGGACGCGCTCTCCCAACTGAGCTACAGCCCCACGTTTTTTCTTTCCAAATATTCTATCCCAATTATCTGCATATTTGTTTTCATCAGATTTTCTTCGTTTAGAACCTTTTCCTCCATGCCATTGATCAGTCATCATATTCTGGTAGTTGATAATAAACTACGACTTCTTCCTCAGCTTTGATATTTCTAATAGCGAACATTTCTCTTTGCCATCCAAGATCATGATCTTGATTCCAATAGATCCATGCATTTGGTGTTTCTGAGTGATTTACAAAACCTCCTAATGGTGTTCTTATCCATTCAGATCGTTGTATTTCCCATACGTGAGATATACCTAAAAAAGTTCCTGCAGGAATAGTTTCGGTTGCAACTAATCCTAAACCATGACTTGCTGGTTGTATTGTAAGATCATGCCTTAAAGGCGTATAAGTACCTTCGAAATTCATAATTTAACTCCTGCTCTTCGAGCATCAATAATTCTGCCTTTCTCACGGATCTCTTTAGATCTATCAGAAATGGGTTTTAGCATCCAAGCGTATTCTTTAGGCTTCTTCTTTTGTGACATAAACAATATTAACTCCTCTCCTCACAAGTTCATTCCGTATCTTTTGCTTTCTTTTTGGAGTAGTATTGTTTGCATTGAGAGCATCGAATAATTCATTTTGTGAAATATTCTTTATATAATAATTAGTAGTTGTAGCTTTCGCTTCTCCTCTTAATCTTTGTGTAACTGATGGTTTAAATTTTATAGGGGGCATATCACTTCACCGTTGAAATGCTGCCACTTTTGTTTACTCTATATGCTTCAAATGTTATATGTGGATATTCATCCTTAAGTGATGTTAAAGCTAATAGATTTTCCATGGCATCATCGAATAATCTTATTCTTGTATATAATCCAGTATCTAGATATTTTCTAAATACCACTTCTTTGTTTTTTGCAGAACTATCTAATCCGATATTTCCTGCCCTTTCGACATAAACATTGCTCATGTCGATTCCTTGTGCTTCAAAAGTTTTTATGAATAGATCTCTGTCATCCATATCTCCTCTTGCGGTAACAACGATTACTTTGGAACCTTTCTTCGTTGCATTTTTTATAATGATTTTTGCTTTTGCAATCATCTTACCAATTGGTGTAGATGTCTTATAAAAAATCTCAGCAGACTTAAATTGACCAAAGTCAAATGTTTCGCCTTTTTGCAATTTATATGTATTAAATTGTACGTTATTTAACTGTTTAATTATCTTACCGTTACGTAATACACCTATTTTTGCTTTAGTATGAAAGAGAGTTTCATCAATATCAAAAATAGTAAGCCCCTTTCCAGCGGCTGCCTCGATGATATATTCTATGAGTTCTCTTTTCATAGATCTATTTATATACGTAAATCTTTTAGAACGAAATAACTCTCAAGCGTATGTAATTTATCTTCTGCTTCAGCAATTTTAGTAATCTCTAGATCAATAGTTTCAATAACATTTGGATGTTCTCCAACTCCTACTGAGTTTTGTAAATAGATTTCTACATTTGCTTGAGAAGTTTTAATAATACCTTTGTAATGTGCTTTTAGTGCATCAATTAATATATTTCTCATTTTATCTCCCAAATAATTTTCTTCGTTTAAATTCGTTAATCACTTTGATTAACCCGCGTGTCCAATTATCACGATGTTCAATAAACACCTGAGGTCCTGTATCACCCGCAATACAAATAACTAATTGCGTAATTGGTTGTCCAGTTCTTTCTTCCCACATAATAGCATATGCTGCTGCTTGCATAAAGTAAGAGTGAATCCATTCTTTTTTCTTAAACTTTTTAGATGTTTTCCAATCTATAATAGAAGTTTTACCTTCCCATTCACCAACACAATCTACTGTACCAGCTACTCCTAAATGTGATGAAAACATTCGTTTTTCTGTTGCATAAACCTTTGATAATTTATCTTCAATAATAGGTTTAATTTCTTTAAAATTTTGTAATGCTAAAAGATTCTTTGTTTCTTTAATTTCTCCTAAAACAAAAGCTTCAATCATATCATGAACTTCTGTACCTTTGCCTGAAGCTTGACGTGATATTCTATTAGCTTCTTCTTCTCCAACTCGAGCTCTCCATTTCTGAATACTTTCTTCGCTTAATATAGATAATACGTTTGTAATACTATAATAACGATTAGTTTCTGGATCTTCATACCATCTACCTGATTCGTGGTTAACTTGTTTTAAACCATAATCTTCGGTATTTAGTGCTAATTCAATCATTTTGTTTTTATATTTCCTTTTAATCGTGGAGGTAAACCACTCTTAATTCTATCTTGGACTTCTTTCCATCCACTTCCAGCTTGTCTGAGAGTTGCACCTTCAGTACCAGTAATGTGATTTGGAACTCCTATTTGTTGTTGCAAATTAGGATTTTCTTCTTTAAATTTATCAAGATCTTTGTAACTCATAGTATACTCAGTTACTTCACCTGTTTCTAAATCTTTAAAATCATATCGAGGCATTAAACCACTCCGGTTGTGGGCGTTTTGTCCACGCCATTTTAAATCGTTCTTGTTTTGTCATATAAAAATTTCTATATGATTCTACTGCATCTTCAGTTATACATTGTGGAAATGAAGCCATTGCTAATTTGAATGGAGTCATTTTTTTAACAGGTATATTGTGAGGCAATTTCGATAAAGCTTTTCTAAGCTTACTATCTGTGCTATGCACTTTACCATATCTATACGTATATTCGTCGCATAGAGCAGCAAAATGTACGTAATGCCACCTGTAATTATGCATAGATTCTCGTGTCCATACTGTAGAAGGATGGTTGAAATGACATGCTTTGTATAGCAAATCTTCTCTTTCATCTTCTAAGTAAAAGTATTGTAACATAGAACCAGACTTTGAAGGTCTACGTTCCATTGTGCCATCAACCATACGATGCACAGTTGAAAGCATTTGTGCTGATTCGACTACCATTTTGACAACATGTTTATCACATTGCATTTGGGCTGCTATCACGGGATCATTATCTAAAATAAATATATTCATAGGGCCTATTATACCACACTTTCATAATAAAGTACATGCTTATCTCTAAAAGATTATCCCAGATCTGCAGATCTGGGACAACCAAAGTTTTTTGTTAGTAATCCTCCTTCTATAAAATAAGTTAAAAAACAAATCATATATTATTGGTGATCACCTCCTTAGAGATATTTTATTTTTCTACAGCTGCCTGTTCTTTCACTTCAGGTGCTGTAACCGTTTTGATAAGATCTGGAAATGTATCTTGTACTAACTTAAGCGTTACTCCTTTATATCTTCCAGTAAGTTTCTTATCTTTCATTGCCAATACTAGTTCCGCTTCATTTTTATGAAGAGATTCTAATACTTCAATGAACATACTTTCACGTTTGACAGAAGTAAGCTTATCGCCTCTTCCGCCTTTCATGAAATATTTGCCAAACCTAGGTTGTAATTTATACAAATTGTTTGGTTCAAATCCTTTTGGAGCGTCATCTTGCTTGTATGGTGGTTCACCTTTAGGTAAATTCCACTGTACAGAATCATCAAATCCGCCCTTTAAAATTGTGATTAGTGCAACCGAATAGTTGTCTTTTAGATATTCTCTTCTAGCTTCTTGAGAATCGAGCTTAGCTGCTCCCTCAAGAATTTCTGAGATCATTTTCTTTTTAGCCATTGTAAAATTCCTCCACTGATTCAATCAAATTATTACATCTGTTTTTAACTAAATAATTTAAAACCTTCATACGCATTGCTGGTTTTTGGTTGTTATAATTATCTATAATACTTTGAAACCTATCTGAAGGAATATCGTGCAAATCTATCAAAGTTTTATTTCTTTGAAAGTTTCTAAATTCTTCTGTGGTCATTACTTCGTCTAATTTATCGGCATTGTGTGCAAAATGTTCAATCTTCTTTGCTGTCATAGGAGATTGCCTAATTTCGTCCACAAAGGTATTATCACCAGATAATATATTAGGTATACCATCACCTTTATCTCCTTTTAATATATGTTCAAAGAGATATTTGCGTGGGTTTGGATCGGAAACCGCTTTCTTTTGTATTGGAGAAAACTGTTTTACGTTCGAATATCTTTGTAATTGTATAAAATCTTTATCAGAAGATATAATCATGATTGGTTCATTTTTACCAAACTCTTGTGAGTCTATTGTAAGTGCACCTATAACATCATCTGCTTCACAACCTTCCATATGTACTACTTTATATGGAAAATGATTTGCTAAATCTTCTCTGATTTGATTTAATACTCTAAATATTTCATTCCAATCTAAGTTGGATTCTGTTCTGTTTTTCTTTCGTGCAGCTTTATATTGTGGGAAATATTCTTTTCTCCACGTATTAAAACCATCTGTGCATATAACCATTTGGCCATATTCATCACGATATTTTTTATTATACATACGAATACTGTTTAGTATCATATGTCGTATTAGCTCTTCGCTATCTACTTTTTGCACTATTATATTACTTAGTGCTATTTGGCTATAATCAAGCAAAATCATTTGGATCATCCTCAGGTTCGTTAAATATGTCAGAAAGATCTATATTTTTTTGATCAGCATATTCGAGTACTTTTAATTTACCATACACCGTTGCCAAATCATCTTGTAATACATGATCAATCTCTGCAGATCTCATAAACGTTGCAACTAACATATTTAGTATAACATATAAGTCTTTATAAGTATCACTATCAGGATTTTGTATATCCATGTTATCTGATAAAGGACTCCAATCTTGTTGTTCGATTGTTTCTTGTATAATATGCATTGCAAATCTAGCTAACTCAATTGAGTCTTCTTGTAGATTTTTTCGTTCCAATACTCGTTCTGTCATATTTTCAGACATACGATCTGGGAATTGAATTATGTTACTTTTTTTCTGCATTTGGTATATTATACCATACTTTCTAATGTTTGTACATGCTTTATTTAATTAAATGCTTAACAGAATTAGACCCAATACGACAATTGACAATACCATTATAATAATCATCTGATAATAATACGTCGTGTTCGAATTGAAGTTTTGTTTCCATGTATGCACACTCGCCCTTAGTCTTACAGAATACCAAAATTTCGCGATAGAAATTCTCAATACCCATTTTTTCCACGTCTTCCGTAAGGTGTCTACTAGACCCATAATAATCTCTCCAGTCAGATTCTACTTTAAGTTTCTTTCTTCGTTTTCGTGTTTTTGTGATGGGAAGTGTTTTGGATTTCCAAAAGAACTTCTTTCCAATGTATTTCCTTTGATTCTGTAGGTTTGTTATCATGTATACAAAACCATACATTTCTTCTGGATTGAATAAGTCGTCTTGCGGCCTTTCCCATAATTTACCTTTATAATACCATTCGCTCATATATTTATTTATATGAGTTAATTGATTGCCTTTTTGATTGTAATTTCATCTCTTGCACATGCTATTTTAATAGAAGGTATATCTATTGACCACATTTTCTCTGCGGTTTCTTTCATTACAAGAATGTTTTTATAATTATTATTCCAAAAATCTCTAGGATCTACATTTGTTTTTTTAGATTCGTGCGGAACAACAGTTAAAAAAGGACCATTTTTATCTCGTTTAAGCTGTGTAACAAAACCTATATTTTTAGGTAAATACTTTTTAGGTAAATCAGATTCTATATACAAGCATTTAAATTTAGAACATGTTTTTGGTCTATCATCATATATGGTACATCGATTATTATCAGCAAGCTTATTACATCTACCCCATTCATAATGAATATCTAAACTCTTTATTACAATTTTATTTTCATCAAGGAATCCAAATGATTTGCAACAAGAATGACAATCTCCACATCTGTCAATTTGTTGCAAACTCAATCGTCATCATCCCTATAGTAATCTATATCATCATTTATTTCATCAAAGTCAATATCTCTTTGTCCACAAAATGGACAATATGTTGGCGTTAATGGTTCATCTTCATCAGATTTATATTCTATCGTACTTTGATTATAACAATAATCACACTCTATTATTTTAATGGACATTAGATTTTTTCAAATTCTACCCATCCTCCAATACCTTCTCCATCTATTGATATCTGAGGAAAAGTTCTTGCGGTTGGGAATTTTTCAAATAACTCTTCTCTTGAAAAATCTTCGTTTAGTTTATATACTGCAGTTTTAATTTTGGTATTTTCTTGCATCATAGCTTGAGCTTTGTGTACTGCTTTATCACAAAACGGACAATGATCTTTACTATAAATTTCTATATTCATGTGAATAATCCTATTAAGTACATTGATAATCCCATAAAAGCTAAAACACAAACTTGAATTACGGAAGCCCAAAAGACTTGCCTCATAGGATGTACTTTAGTTATTTCCTCTATCACAATTCAAATTTAGATAAAGTGTCTGTATCAACGTCTTGTTTAACTCCGCCGGTAATGTATGATGTAATTTCTGTCTCTTGAGGAGCAACTTGTACATTTCCACCACCGATCCATTTTTCTGTCCAAGGCAATGGATTTTGTTGACTAACACTATAAGGACATTGCATTCCTAGTGCTCTCATACGTTTACAACCTATCCATTCAACATAATCACCTAATAGTTTTTCGTTTAAACCTATCATTGATCCATCTTGAAATAGATATTTTGCCCATTGTTTTTCTTGTTCGATAACATCTACATATAATTTAACAGATTCATTTTCCATTTCTTTTGCAATCTTAACGAAATCTTTATCTTCTTGTTGCATTTTTTTAAGAATCGTAGTTGTTCCTGCAAGGTGAGTATTTTCATCTCTTGCAATAAACTTAATAATCTTTGCATTACCTTCCATTTTTTTAAGTTCAGCAAAAGCCCAACTGCATGCAAACGAAACATAAAAACGTACACCTTCTAATGCATTAGCGCTTAACATTGCCATCCATAATGCTTTCTTATGATCATGTACATTTGTAGGACCAGCATTTGCATCCATCAAATCATCATAATATTGTGCTATATCTTTTCCGCAATCTAATATTTCTTTAATGTCTAACATACCGTCAAACACAACAGAAGGATCTGGATAAACATTACGAATAATATGTGTATAAGATCGAGAGTGGATAGTTTCAAAGAATGACCATGTCTCAATCCAATTCTCTACTTCTGGTAAAGAAGCAATTGGTAAAAATGCCAAATTCGGTGCTCTTCCTTGAACCGAGTCCAATAATATTTGCCTTTTAAGATTACTTGTAAAAATATGTTGTTCATGAGGACTTAAGCTCTCAAAGTCTTTTTTATCTTTAGAGATATCTACTTCTTCTGGTCTCCAAAAGAATCCTAATTGTTTTTCTGTAATTTTATCTAACTGTGGGTATTTCAAAATATCGAATCTTTGAATATCTACTTCTTCATCCAAAAACATGTTTTTGGTTAAATGTGATTTTTTATTCTTTTTTAGTATCATATAATACAACTCTCGCAATCTTCATCGTCGTTAAGGGTTTGTTCCAATTCTGGAAGTTCTTCTATATGTTCTCCAGCACCATCATATGTGTTAAAGTAATATAGTTGTTTAAGTCCGAACTTATAAGCAGTTAACAAATCACCAATCATAACTGACATTGGCAATTTATTTTCTTCATAATGTTCGGGATTGTACGAAGTATTAACACTAATTCCTTGGTCAATATACTTCTGTAAAATAGCACATATTTTTAAGTAACCTTCTGGTGATTTTTGGTCCCAAAGAAGATCATATTTATTTTTCAGTTGAACAATGCCTGGAACGACTTGAGCCATAACTCCGTCCTTTGATTGTTTGTATGATACTAAAGCTCGTGGAGGTTCAATACCATTTGTACTATTACTAATTTGTGCAGATGTTTCCGCAGGCATTAATGCCATTAGAGTTGAGTTTCGAATACCAGTTTCTTTGAGTTGATCTCTTAAATCGTCCCATGGCATACGCTCTTTTGACTCCACTAAATTATCTACTGCACTCTTATATGTATCAATTGGAAGAATCCCGCGGGCATATTTTGTCTCTTTATTTTTACTACATGGAGCTTTTTCTTTAGCCAAATCTGCAGATGCTTTAATTAGATAATACGACCATGCTTCTGCATACTCGTCTACAGTTTCAAATGCAGATTCATCATACTTAAGACCTCTTTTCGCAAGGAAATATGCAAGATTAATAATTCCTACACCTAAAGGTCTACGATTCATAGTTCCATGATATGCAGCTTTTACAGGATAATCTTGATATTGTAATAAGTTATCTAATGCTCTTACTGCAAGAGTACAATATTTCTCAAAATCTTTTGGATCATTAATTAATCCCCAGTTAATAGCACTTAATGTACACAATGATATTTCTCCGTTTGGATCATCATGTGATTCTAATGGAGTTGTTGGTAAATCAATTTCACAACATAAATTTGACATTTTAATTGGTGCTTCAGATTCAATAAATGCTCCATGATCATTTGCATGATCAACATTCATTGCATAAATTCTACCGGTATCTTTTCTTTCAGTAATAAAAGCTTGAAATACTTCAAGTGCTGGTAATGTTTTCTTTCTTATCGAATATGCTCTTTCATATTTTTCATAGAGCTTTTTAAATTCTCTTTGATCATTAAAGAATGCATCGTATAAACCTGGAACATCATTTGGATCAAAGAAAGTAATGTTACCACCTTCGAGTAAACGTTCATACATCAATTTATTAAATTGAAATGCATAATCCATATGTCTTACACGAGTTTCATCAACACCTTTATTGTTTTTTAATACAACAAGATCTTCAAATTCATAATGCCATAATGGTAGATACACTGTTGCAGCTCCACCTCTTACTCCGCCTTGTGAGCATGATTTTACTGCAGCTTGGAAATATTTTAAGAATGGAATTAATCCAGTATGTACTACTGAACCGTCTCCTATTCGAGCTCCTATTCCTCTGATTCCTCCAGCTCCAATGCCAATACCTGCTTTTTTGCTTATATATTTGACAATAGAAGTTGAAGTAGCGTTAATAGAATCGAGACTGTCGCCGGATTCAATAAGAACACAACTACTGAACTGTCGAGTTGGGGTCCTGACACCAGCCATAATTGGAGTCGGTAATGATATGTAAAATTGTGAGATTGCGTCATAAAATTCTTTTACCCATTTCATTCTGTCCCAATTAATACCATTTTCTGATGTATTGGGAGTATTTTCAAATAATGTTAATGCTATCATCATATATAGCATTTGTGGTGTTTCGTATACTTCACCTGTAGATCGATCTTGAACTAAATATTTACCTCTGAATTGTTCCATTCCTGCATAAGTAAAGGTAAAATCTCTGTCATGTTTTATATATCCATTGGCAACTTTTAGTTCTTCTTTTGTGTATCTTAGTAATACTTGTTCATCATATACTTTATTTTCGATATTAATATTAATAAGATCTTGTAAGCAACATGGATCATATCCTCCATAAACTTCCTTTCGAATTTTATAGTTGATTAATCTTGCTGCTACAAACTGATAATTTGGGGTATGTTCTGATATTAATTCTGATGCAGATTTAATAAGTAGCTCATGCATATCATAAGCTGGAATTTTATCATATAATTGTATATTAGATTTTAATTCTATTTCGGATATAGAAACGCCTGTCAATCCATCAGTGGCCCATTCTAAAACTTTATGTATTTTGTCGAGATCAAATTCTTGTAAACTGCCATCTCGTTTCGTGACATTTATTTGCATTATTTATTCCAATCATTATATAAGGTCCATTATACCACAATTGTGGATAAATGTACATGCTTATTTTATTTTCTTTTCTAATTTATCTATCCTTTTTATTAGTTCATCGTATCCATCAAAGGCCTCTAATCCACATTTTGGATGAGCCAATTTTTCTACTTTGTCTAATCTGTCGGCTTGTAAAGGATATAGGCTTCTAAATTTAGAATCCTTTTTAGCTACTTCAATATCATATTTTTCAGCAAAATGTTCCATGAATTGATCAACCTTTTTTTGAAACCAAATACCGATTTTAGTATCTTGGAACCAAACATAAAAGGTACTACCAATCACTGAGGAAAGTATAGATTTAAGCGCTAATATAGTTAACCAATACATTACTGCTCTTTCGAAGCTTTAGTAATTGCTTTAACATAATTTGGCATTCCATGATCTACTATACCATCAAAGAATTTAAATCTTTTCCATGAGTTTAGTATACCATAAAATAAATCGCCCCATGTGGGTTTAGCTTGTTGATTACCATCTTTATTAAAATAGATCATTTCCCCATGGTGTCTAAATCCTAACCATGCAGGTGGGATTCTACAGACGATATCGTTGTTGTTCATAAATCTAAGGTGTGGACAATTAATATTCCTAATGAATTTAGGTCCACCTACTCTTGGAGATCCAAAAGTAAATAATTCTACAGGTTCGTATCGAGTTGCGGCGATTGTTGCCATTGCAGCTCCTAAAGAATGACCTGTCATATACACATCTTTTTTAACTTTTAATTGTGCATTGTGTTCTAATTCTTTTAAAATGTCCATCCATAAATCATTCACTTCTTCTTGGAATCCAGAATGAACTTTTCCACCTGCTACAGCTGCTTGCTTTGCAAGTTTAAGATCGGCCATAACATCATTTAATTTTGAAGGTTCAGTACCTCTAAATGCAAACCAAAGATCATTACGATCTTTAGCTATTAATACTTCTGCTCCACCTTTGGAGATTAATTGTACCCAAGCAAAACCTAACTTTTTAGCTGCAGTTATTGCAGGTTTTTCGTTTTTATATGCAATTGCTGACAATTTAGCTGCAATTAAAGCCCTCTCCATTTGAGATCTGTCATCTTTCATTCTAGTTGTTTTCATTTTTATTCACCTTAATTCCAACTGCTGCGCCTTTTTGGCCGTCAGTCATTGTTACGTCACGATAGTATATTACTACTTCGCCTAATTGTTTGATATACCTTTTAAGTTCTTGCATATCTTCTGCCATTACTTTATAATCACCAATCGTAGTAGCAACGAAAACAATCTCTCCGTTATTTTGTTCTTTCATTTCATCTAGAAATCTATCTAAATACGTATATCCATCTGGCCAATCAGGATTTTCTGTATCTTCTTTTGCACATGTTTTAGGTCTTTTTAGTTTCTCTACACCCTTTTCGTCAAACTTCTTAGGCTCAAAGGAAATTGTAGCTACACATGGATTTGCTATTTTAGCTTCTGATACTACGTACCATTTTGGTGCTGTTAAGTCAACTGCTCTAGGTAGAGCGGGTTGCATTATTTCTATTTCAATAGGCTTTGATATGATCTCAACCTTTTTACTTGGTATTAGCGAACAACCACTAGTTATCGCTATTAGGAGTGTCAATACTGTAAAGTTTCTCAGTGTCATCCTCTAATCCCTCCATCACTAGTTGACTAGCATTATTAAACCTGTTTTGAATAAGACCAGGTTTTTTAATGGCCAACATATCTAAATTATGTCTAGCAAATATGGCCAAATACTCGGCTTTTTCTGCTTCTATTTCTGCATTTTTTCGAGACATATTCTGCAAGGCTTGCCCTTGTTTCTCGAAAGATTCTTTCATTGCATTGAATGCAGCTTTCTGCTCTTCAACTGCACCTTCTAGCGCTAGGTTATTTGCAGCTAGTGTTTGGTTTTCGTTGTATAACCAATAACCGCCTAAACCTAAAACTAATATAATTCCTATCAATATTTGTTGCATTAGTCTATAGTCTCCGTCATATAATCCATGGGTGTTGCAGTTTTAAGTTCAACAACATGGCCTTCCATTGTTTTAAATTTCATATGCTTTTGAGTTTGCTTATAAAATTTACGTACTTCAAATTTCTTTTCAAGTACGTCTATGATCTCACCTTCAGAATTATATTGATTATGAGATACATAAAGATATTGGTGGTTTTCGAACCAACTTAATATCCATCGCCAAAATTTAACGATTAGATCTTTAACATTACGAAAGAATTGCATTACTCTTTCTGAGCTGCAGCAGCTTTCTTTGCTTCTCTTGCAGCTTTTCTTAAGTTCATTCTTTCAACAAACTTTCTTCCCGCTCGAGTTCTACCGTCGTATTGTGGCTTTAATCTTTTCTTTTGGGCTTTTTTACCCATTGCATCTGCTGGCATAGAAACTCCGCCAGAGGCTACTGAATTGGCAGCAGCATCCTCTTGACAGTGGGCTGCTAATTCCCATTTTTTAAACGTTTCTATTTTCATCTTTTTATGTCTCCAATAGATATATATAATTTTTGCTTTGTTAATGTATGTGTAACCTCGTATATAGGTGTTGCAAATACAAATCCAGAAGGTTCAATAAACTCTTCTGCTACAACTTGTGTTCCTGCTGTTCCAATAAATTCAGCAGTTTTTGGATGCATAATATCATTAATTAATGTATATGCACCTGGACTTAATCTACCTTGTGATTGAATCCATGAATCTGTGTTTTCTTTTAGGTTATCAAAATCAAAATCAACTACACTATCCATAGCTTCTTCAAGCTCTTTATCAGTTAATTTTGCATGTTCTTTTAAAAGAAATAACGCCGTGGCCCAAGAAGCTAATGCCGATTTTCCGAATGGTATTTTTTGTACCAATCTTTTGATATTAAAAACTAATCTATGAAAATAAGTATATGATGCTTTTTCTGCGGTTGTTTCAGGTTTTTTTAAAACTTTTCCGCTATTATCTAGAATGCCTAATTTATAAGCTTGAGTCTTTTCCCATTTTGTAACTAACAAACGTACGAAACGAAAAGCATAAACAGTATCGGCTGCTCTGCTTAAAACTCCTTCATTTACGATATATTCTGTTCTCATATCTTTCTTAGTTTCTCTACTATCTCAGCGTTAATGCCGATTTCTACTTTATCATCTTCCTTTAAATAATTTAAGAAGATTAAAAATGGTTTAATATACGAATAATGTTCTTCATTTATTTTAAACCAAATCATTCTATCAGCAGCTTCTATACCAAATACATTGTATATAACAATGAGATGATTAAGTATCAGTCGCTCTTGAAGATCTCCTGCCATTTCGTATCGTTTTAAAAGTCTCTTTAAATATTTAAAACGACTTAGATCTTCTTTAAACTCTTCTACATCAGTAGCTTCGGGATTATTATAATGTTGAGCCGCAAATAATTCGAAATTCCTGGCCGTCAATTTATCAAATATCTTCATAATGTTCCTATATATTAATTAGTATACAGTACTACTTATATAAGATAAAACTATAATCCTAGCTCCTTTTTGAGCTCTCTAAAGCTACTACCGTCCCAACCAAGATATTCATCAGCATACTTAATAATATCTCTTTCGCTACCCGTAAGAGTAACTTTATCAGGACCATACATATTATCACCTTTACCAGGTTCTTCTTTAGCTTTAAGCTTAAACTTTTTAGCTTGTTTTGTGACTGGATATTCATCCAAATCTGTTGCGATAGCTAGAGATGCTTCTCTAATATCTTTATAATTTTTCATTTTGTTCCCCTAAAGTAGCACTGCCAACATTGACAATCGCATTTTAAATTTTTCCAAATCCTTTTTTAATACTGATACATCTTTTTTCATTTGACCAGCATTTTCACCTTGTTTATCCATTTTTTCAATTTGTTTAATCCAAAGTTCGATCTGTTTAACTGACTTTTCAATGTTACCTATGAAAGCGCCTTTTGATTTATCAAATTGATCTTCGTTTAGTGGCCGAATTTCATTAAAGGATTTCATTACTTAAGCTCCGGCCATACATCTAATGCATCAGATTTGTCCCATCCATAAACATCAGGATCTGTAAGCATTTTTAATATTTGCTTATTATCACCGGTGACATCAGCAGTACCTTGACGAGAATTAACTTTAAATTTAAGTTTAAACTTTTTCTCAGTATCTTTTGTGAATTTAGGATCACCTATCCAATCAATGTCAAGTGTGACTTTTTTTTCGCTCATTGAAGTAAGCTTATTGATTTCAGTAGGAGAAATAGTAATCGTTGTTTCTACTACTTCTTCTTCTGCATCTTCTTCGTTATCAGCTTCGTAGTTCTTATCTACGTAGTCAAAGAATTCTTTCTTTTTCTCTCCGTCTAATTCTGCTGGAGATTTAACACCAAATTTCTTTAATGCTTTTTGAAAGAAAGCTTGATACTTCTTTTGCTTATCAGAAACTTCTTCTTTAGTTTCTTCTTTAACTTCTTCAACCTCTTCTTTAGATTCATGAGCAGCTTTTAAAGCAGCAGCAACTTTAGGATCTTTTGTTGATCCTTTCTTCCATTTCTCTAGATCCTTCATAGCTTGCGTATAATTACCGCCTTTAGTTTTAGGATCATTAATGATTTTCATTGCTTTTTTCATATCAGAAGCACTAAGGCCTTCTTCAACTTCTTCGGCCTCTTCTTTAACATTAGAACCATCAGTATTCATACCTGATTTCTTAACAACATGCTTATCTTTAAAGTCTTTTTCACCTTTAGCTTTAGGCTCTTCAGGAGATTCTTTCTTCTCATGGGTATAACCTTTAGCAGATAAAGCTTTATGCTCTTCTTCGTTGTTGGCAGTTTCTTCTTCGCCGGTTTCAGGATGATACATCTTATGAGGATATTTTGGCTCTTCCTTTACCGCAGGCTTTTTACCTTCTAATACGTCTTTGACTGCCGCTGCAACGTTTAGAGTTTCTTTATCTTGCAATTTCATAGTTTTCTCCCTGTTTATTGCATTACTAGCATTCCAGTTATAGCAGTTGCAGATGCAACCATTATAATCCAAAATACTTTGTTAATAACATTCACTACAACAGCGTTTTGTGTGACTGTACCTTCTAATTTTTCCATTCTTCTTGTAAGCTCAATGATCATTTCATTTTGTTGTTTACTAAAAGATGTTAACGTAGTTATTTTCTCTTCTGCTCGAGCTAACGATATTATCGCCTCGGACATTCGATCAATTTTTTCTTCGATTCTATCCAATCTATCAGACTGATTCATATGATCTCTCTTTACTTGTGCAATGTCGTCTTGTGTCATTCCACGGGTTGTTTTATTTACCATCAGTTTTCCACCTTCGCGTTTGCTCGCCATTGATAACAAGACCAATATCTCGCTTTCCACTTAGGTCCAGGATTATCACAATTAAATCTTGCTCTGAAAGATCGTCTTCTTGCAGGATCATCTCGTTTTATATCCATATTAGGATCACCAAATCTTAATTTTATTACATTACCTTTTTCATTTTTAACGTATACATGAAATTTGGCTTTTCCGTCGTCTGATCTCATAGGATCATTAAGTTTAACCTTTCTTCCTTGATACTCTGATTGTTCAACTACTACTTCTTCGTTGCATTCGTCACAACATTTTTTGTAATATTTGTAAAAATTTTCCATTATTTTTTTAAATCATATCTGAATGTTTTATCACCAGATTGACCCTTTTTAGTAATTCCATAACCAGCCATTTTTGCTAATGTTTGAAGATATGGCCATATTTTCTCATGTTTTTTTGACCTTTTAAACTTAAACATATCGTCTTTGATTTTAGTATAAAGAGCATCAGCCATTTCCATATCGCTCATTACGAGAGGAGCTTCATCAAGATTAGATTGTTCCTTAAAAGTTTTCATATTAATCGTTTGACATTGTCATGGCAACCGTCATTAAATTTTTATCAGTTAGCTTTTGTTTGTTTATTTTTAAAAACTCAGAATTCTTCATGAATTTTATCATGTAAGGAAATTTCTTTTCTGCGTCCTTTACTGACATAAATTCATGTCTGTCAGTATCAAAAAACTTTGCGATATCCTTTTGGAGTTTTTTATCTTTCATAGTTTTAAAGAAGGCTGCAGGAGATTCAGGTTTCCACCCCCTTTCATTGAGTTGACTATTTTCTCTTAATTCTTTAAATGTTTTCATTTCTTTTCTTTCCCCAGCATTGCTGCAATTTTTATTAGAGTTGCTTTATCTTTATCTGATATTTTATCTAGTTGCTTTTTCTTTGCTATATCATCAAGTGATTTTGCCCAAGAAGCAGATGATTCATCGAACATTCCAGAAGCTTTCATCATAGCCATCGCGTCTTTCTTTGCCTTAGCCATATTCTTTTTATCTATTTTTTCAACTGCTTTTTTGATCATGGCTAAACGTTTTTTCTTTTCTGCGTCAGATAATGCTTCATCAAGAGATTCTTTAAGTTTATCAAAAGCTTTTTTATCTGCTATTTTGTCCATTAACCAATCATCCATTTCATCGGCATCATCTGTTTTAATATCATTGGTATATTCTAATGCCCATGCAAGTAATGCATTTTCAGCTTTCCAATCTAGATCTCCACCCTTTTGGAACTTTTCGATTTCCCTTTTAAATTTTCTTTTAATATCTTTTATTTTTGGACCACGACCTTCGAATAAAGCAAATGATTCTTTAATCTTAATGCCTTCTTTTGCAACCAGTTTCCAACCTTGTCTCTTCATTTTGTCAGCAGTTTTTCCGTCTACTTTACGAGTAAACTGGCCTTTTTTCATAATATATTCTTCTTTGCCTTCATCGACCTTTGGTTGTTGACCTTGATTCCATGCTATTTTAGCGTGATAAAATTCTTTAAAATCTTGCATCTTAATTTCCGTTATGTTTTTTCCACAGATCAGCATCTGCGGTTGTTCTTGTTTTTCCACCATTAATGAACGAATTAACTCGTGCATGGGCCCATTGAGTTGGATTTGTTCCAGGTCTATGACCAGTTTTCCAAGCTCCATAACCTCTGTCGAAAACCTGCTTTAGAATAGAATAAGAAATACCAGATTCTGCTGCTTTCTTCTTTAACGAATTCTTTACTGCTTCATCTTCTGATAATTGATTATATTCTAAAAAAGTTTTCATTTTAGTGTATATTAACTCCCAACTCTTTTAATCTAGCAGCCACAATACTATTGCAGCTTTCACCGGTTTTTCCTGTGTCAGGATCTAAATCATCAAGCAATTGATCATCGTAAATATATCTTGATATTCCTTCTGCATATGCTTCTGATTTATCATCACCAACCTTTAAATCTTTGTTTTTTCTCATAAACATAACAAGTTCTGCTGCCATTTTTTTAGCTTCATCTTTGTTATCTGAGAAAATACCAATTTCCATTGTACCTTCTTGGATTTTAATTCCTACTCTTATATCGTCAAAACTTTTTGTCATGAACCAATCCGGTTTTAAATTCTTACGTTTAAATTCTTCTTCTGCTGCAAAAGCCATAAATGTTCTCCAACCTTTATGCTCTCCAGGAGTGTCCTTCTGATATCTATTTATAAGATCTGGTGTTCCAATATCACCTCCACCATGCTCTTCTACGAGAGATATATCTTCTAACCAATATCGGTTTGGTTTTTCGTTTTCATTGATAGACACAGAAACATAATTAGAACCTAACATTTTAATAGTTCCGAATTGTTTTGTTTCTTTTATGATTACTTGTTGACCTACTTTGAAAAGATCACCTTCAATATATGATTCTCTTAAATCAGAGATTGGATCAAGCTTAACTTTCTTATAATGATTGTATGTTTCTTTAAGACCCATTCCTTTGCGTACTGCATTAAATAATTCGGATCCATCTTTATATGCTTTGGGCAAACCTTTTGAAAACAAATCATAATCATTTCCGGCAGCTGCAGTTCTCATTTTAGAAGCAGACATTCCACTTGCATCATCTGCGTCAGGATCTCTTTCTCCTGCAGATACTACTGAAATACCATCTCTAAAATTATAAAAACCATGTCGCGATTTTACATTATTATATTTGTTAAGCAGCGTTTTAAATTCTGTTAACCTATCTGAACCTACAACCATAGTTACTGTTGTAAAACCTTGATCATATAGTTTTACACATATGTCCATTGCAGTACGCACGTCTTTATCGGCCATAACCGAACGCGCATGTTTAGGAAACATCTTACGTAAGAATTTTACTTTGTCTTTAAATTTGAGTGGGTTTTTCTTTGGATCTTCGCTCTTAGAACAATATATTCTATAAGATCCATTTGAAATGCTTTTGAGTTTATCAAATAGGATTTCATGACCATTTGTTGGGGGATTGAATCTCCCAAATACAAAAGTTACTGACTTCCCAGATGCTTCATCTACGTATTGACTGAATGACTTTATCATAATCCTCGGTTTATTTCCATGTTAGTTGGGATTATCCCAACCTTTTATAATATCTTTGCTAAAATTGTTAGTAGAAAATTCTAATCTATTAACAAGCTTAACGGCTCCACCTTCCATACGATCTATAGCAACAAAACCTTCGGGGTTGGTTACTTTAAATCCGGATTTAGTTTTAACAAAAGTTCCTATAGAACTTAAGCTGTTTAGTTTATTTATAATAATTAATTTCGCATCTGTGATATAATTCTGTAAATCATACACTAAAGCTAAGTTTTTTAGATTTTTATCACTAAAAAAGCTTAAAACATCATCTCTTTTATCGGCTTTAGCTTGTTTAGATGCAGGTCTTGTAACTTTATCAATTTCTTTTTGATATCTGTCTTTGACAAACATGACTAAACCTTTTGCGTGTTTACTTGTATCTTTAATTCTTTGACCTTCTCGAACTTTTCTATTATTCCATATGTTCATTACAAGGTTTAATTCTTTATTTGATTCTATTTCTTTTAGCGTTGTGGAAGATATTTTTTTAAATACCATTCCAGCTAATTGTAATTTCTCTGTAACCTTTTTCGTTTGAGCAGCGGTTAATACTGCACCTTCTGTAGCAGGCAATTTAGCATCTACCATCCATACCTTTTTTGAAGGTTTTAATTTCTTAACAATATCTCTTCCAAATTCTGCTTGCATTGTTTCAAATGCCAAACCTTTATATGTTGTGTGCCAAACTATACCAATTTCTGCAGAGGATATCGTTTTAGCCAAAGGATTATCCATAGGAATCGCATAAGCAATTGTATTCGGATGAAATACTAAATGTTTAACTCCATTAATTGTTTCTGTTTTAAGATCTTTTTTCTCAAACATAAAATCACCTTGGATTACTTCTTTAATACCAAGATCTTTTAAATTATCAAAAGCTTTAATTAGTTTTCCTTGTAGATCTCCAGATGTATCTGCTTTGATATCTTCATGTGATTTATATATTTTAGGATTTTTTGCAAATATTCCTTTCTTTGCAACAAAGAATTTTCCATCGCTTGGATCTTCACCTGCAAAAACGGCGGGGGCACCGTCCCATTTAACTGTCACATCTACTGCAGATGATGTATTACCAGCTAGCATATCTCTGAGCGATCTAAGCGCGAGAATTGCTTGGCGTGCCCCCTTGACTCCACCGTCTAGAACTAAATCCTCAATATGTGTCATATGAGTATTTTTTCCAGCGGCCTCATGTAGGTTTTGTTTAAATGTTTTCATTTAAGTGATCCTCCTGCGGCGACAAATGCGGCAATAGCCATTTTGCGCCTTTCATCTTGTGTTTTACCATCAAATTGAGGAGCATCTGATTTCATAAAATCTTTTATCCATGCGCCAATCCCTTGACCCACAGATAGTTTTTCTCTTATTTGACCAAACGTCTTCATCTATTTTCCAACCTTTACGTATACGCTTGAATCTAATGATTTAGATCCTGCATAATTTACGAAATGAGTTACAACATTATCGGCTTTTGTACCAGTGTGTAAACTTAGGTAGTATAATACATACATACAACCTAACTTAGCTGATATCCAAAACCAATCTTTCTTTTCTAATTCTTGTAAGAAGTCTTCATATTTTACATTTTTGTAAAAATGATTGAACATCGTCCAAAATAGTTTAAGTTCTCTTTTAGAACCTTTTTCTATTTTCTTCGCGTAATTCTTTATGCCCTTTGCATGAGGCGGGAGTGTTTTCTTTGTTTCCCTTTTCATGAACTCTTGCATAACACCCCAGGATAATCCCCCTCCTCGAGCTTTCTTTCCTTTTATTTCGGCCTTAACTGTATCTCCTGGAGAATTATCTTTTAATATCATTTCTCCTGTATCAAATACAATTGTTGCACCTTTTGCTGACCAAAAATCACCACCTTTTGATTCTAATTCAAGACTTTTAATCTTATGTGTATCAGTATCTGGTGGATATTCATTATTTAATTCTACAATAGGTGCAGCTTTTAAGGATGATTGTTTAAGCGATATACCAACTAAACGTTTAGTATTAAAATGCTCTAATAATGATTTATTAAATGCACCTACAGAAGATGTATCTAATTCTTTTGATAAATTAAAGCTTTTATCAATTGCCCAAATATCTCCAGGATTCCACTTATCATCTTTAAGTGGTTTAAATCCGTTATTCTTATATGCTTGATTTTTCATAGCATATATTTCAATCATCTTTTTATCACCCCGGTGAAATACTTGATTCTTATTAAGATATCCACCTTTCATTAATGCTACTGCAGAAGCGTATGATGATTCCCACCAATTATCAGGGGTTTCTAATATTTGTTTTTCATTAGAATCTGTTTTGGTAGATTTAAAAGCTTGTGCAATAATCTTATCATCAAAGAAATCGAAATCATGCATACCATGATCAAGGAATGCTTGACACATTGCAGCTTGATGACATTCGTTTCTTTGAGTATCTTTTGTTCCTGAACCTGCTCCACCAAAACCACCGCCAAATACCTTTGATTTAGCTAAATGATTAGACATAATAAATTTCTCTCCATCGCCTTTGAGAGCGAAATTCTTTTCGTCTTTTTTATATGTTTCGATCGATTGCAATGCAGATTCAATATCTTTTACAACAAAGGTTCCACCTTTTGCCAATTCAAGTGGTGTTCCATCTTGAATTAATCTTTTTAAAATGTCTAGTCTTGGTTCACCGGTTCTACTATTAGGTTTTAATAGTTCTCCACCACCTAAATTTGTGGCTTCTTTAATTGCTACGAATGAATCAAACTTTTTCATTAAGATGCCTTTATAAAAACTGCTAACATTAATCCGCTATCAGTTTTATCTGTTCCAAATGATGCAGGTTTTATTCTATGTGCATTCTCATGGTTAAAGAATACTAGATCATTTTCTGTTAGTGCTGATTCTACTGGAGGATCATAAGTATCATCACCCGTTTGTCTGTAGAATTGTATTGCATTTTCTGTTTCAGTTAACCATAAAACCGCGACATGAGTAGGTTTATAAACCGGATCAAATCCAGTTTGTGTATCATAATGAATTCCAGGTTCAGTGTCGCTTTGTTTATAATATTGACAATAAGCCATTTTTTCAGATACAGTTAAACTAAACTTATCTTCAAAAGCAGTTACTATTTCATCAATTGATGTTTTAATTGCTCCTGATGTAGCAGTACTTGCTACTGTTCCGCGATATACTGTAGGACTTGCCCAAACGGGATCATCTGTAGTTTGCGGATGATTAGCTCTATCGTAATATGTTAATCCTAATGCAGCAGTACGTGTTGCTGCTAGATTAGATACTGCGTTTGACTTTTTAAATAGTAACATAAAAATATTCCCTTTGTATAGATCTATTTATACATTTTAAAATCTTAATCTTCTGGTAAAAAGAACGGATTTGGTTTTATATTACCTTTATCGTCGTATGCAATTATCCTTTTTTTATGCAATATTTCTAATAAAGCTTCTGCTCCATCAGCTCTACCAATTTTATAACTTGAATAACCACAAGCTACGATTAACACAGCGGGAATTAATAATCCTAAAATATCCATTTATATGTCTACTTTAAACATTACAGCTTCATAGCCGTTATTTAACATATCTTGTTTAAATGCTCGAGCTTCTTCTTCGATAGCAAAAAGATATTCAGCCATCAAAGTTTGACTCATAGTTGCTATTACTTTCCAACTAGTTATTTTATTTTCCATCACATTCTCCATATAATAATGTGGGGGTCCACAACTCCCCCTTGTACGTTCTGACGTAACCACTCGCGGCTTTCGTGCGTCCTACGAGTGACGCTTCATGATCCTATAAGTAAGTAGGACCATGTTGGTTGTTTCTGCCAACTGCGTAACCATCTAAGAGATTTCCTCTTGCTGTGTTAAGAGCTGGGGCATTCCAACCTGCTGCAAGCAAAACATCACCTTCTTTGAAAGTAACTGATTTGATGCTATTCGTCATTTTCCTTTCTTTGACGAATTCTTTTAAATTGATGAATCCCCATACAGATTGAGACATTCTATCTTCACCGTTAAATGTATCTTGCAAGATAATTTTACAGTATTTTCTACCTGGCTCAAATGTTACGGTTTTATATTTAGCTAGACTAGGAAATGCGTCATCACCTGCGGTTTTGAGATCCACACACAGCTGTCTGATAGCATCTATTAGTTTTTCATTTTTCATAATCACTCCTTACTTTGATTTAATATAGGCCTATTATACCATAGTATTCCGGAAATGTACATGCTTTTTTTCACTTTTTTTCACAAAAGTGATATAAATGTCACTTTATTGCACTTTTATGGACTAAATAATGTCGTCTAGGGGGAAGATTTTATAGATTACATCACCGACAGCTTTTGCTATTTCCATATGTTCTTGCTGTGTTCCATGTGCAGATCTTAATTCTACATAATGGATCCACGATCGCAATGTTCCGTTTACATACATTTTGCTCATAGTTAAACCTTCTGGTAAAACTGCTCGAGCTTGTTCTTTGGCTATGCCAGCTTTCAATGCCCAATCGTATGCTTTCTTGCATCTTGCAATAATCACTTCTTGATATGATTCCCATATATAATTAATAGAATCATCGTGATCTAATGGAATAGAATTCTGTCTATTTTTGTGATCTTGTAATCTTGCTTCTCGTGTAGTAAATGCAACATCCATATCTTGGACATCTGCATATCTTTGAGAATATTCTTGAAATGAGAAAGATCTATGTCTTAAGATTTGCCTTGCGATATCTCTTGTGGTTTCGATCTCTAAGCAAACATTAACCATTTCAAGAGGTGACCAATGTTTGTGTTTAATTAAATATTTTACAAGTTTCTCTGAAGTCTTTTCATTGAATTGACCTTTTGGGTTTGAGACTCTTGCACAAAAAGCAACCAACTGAAGAAGATCGCCTTGTATTTCGAATTCTTCAGCTGGTTGCGAGTATGATATAAGTTTTACGTTCAAATCACTTAATCCTTTGTGATTAATATATGTATATATTAAAAGTTAAATGCAGTTGAAAATACGATAGAATCCATAGCTTGGCCATGTCTTACACCGTCGTAAACTGTTACACCCACAGAAAGCTTTTCATTAATATTTTTGCTTGCTGAAAGTGATAGGAAATCATCACCGTCTTTATGTTTCCCGTAACCGAGTTCCATATCGACAACATTGATAAATGGTACACCTTGATGTAATTCCAAATATCCTTGATCTCTATTATCTGCATTAACATAATATGCTAAACGAGTATGTCCTACTCTGCCTCTGACAAAAATTTCTTCTGTGTCAGCTATATCGGCATCGTAATTATACTGAATAACACCTGCTCCTAGGACAAAATTGTCCGTGAGATTTAAATCATATCCCCCGTACAAATCATATTCCCAGTCTGCAGCATTGCCAAGATCTACTTGACCTGCCCATGCTCCTGCATAGAATCCATTATTTTCATAATGTCCCCTTACATTAAAGCTTGGGTTACCCGCATTCTGTGAAACTCCTCTCCAGAAATAATCTGAATCAAGTCCAACAGTGAATTCGGTATCAGCTTGGATTGCAAATGATGGTATCATTAATAGAGCACTTAATAGCGCTGTTTTCATATTCATCATTATTTCTCTCCTTGTACGAGAGTATAAACTCCCCATGCTAAACCTACCCACGCGAGTAGTTTGGCAACACCACCAAAAAGTAACACACAACCACATATTACAATAAGTAATACTCCGTCATGTGATGTTCTTTCGGGCATTCTTGCCACTAGCCAATCTTTGGCTTTAGTAAATATATTCATAGATTTCTCCTCTATATTTTGAATTCGGTGAAGTCTTTACTTTCCCTATCACCGAACGTATTTATCGGTCCAGTATCTGGTGCCATGTCAGACATGATATCAGACTGTGCCGACTCCTCTACATCGTATAATTTCATTCTAGACCTATCTATACCAATTACAAATCTTTTGTATTTAGTAGGGTCATTATAACGATTTTTCAATTGTTTTACCATCAGTTGGCCTAAACCTTCAAGTTCCTCTGTTGAAATGAGAGCAAACATTAGGTCAGCCGTAGCTGGTAATCCAAATGATTCCGAAGTGTCCTCTAAACCAACATCTGTATTACTAAAACCAGATCTGGTTGTTTGCGTTGCGCTAACAATAGGGACATTAAATTCAACCGCCAAACCACGTAGCTCTTCAGCTATTGCTTTGATATATGAATAGGTATTTATACTTCCACCTAACCCTCGGACGCGACTAGATGCACAAATGTTTAAATAATCTATGTAAATAATATCAGGTTTGAAGTTCTTTTTGAGCTTTAACTCGTTGAGTAATGCTCTGAAATGTCCAGTATGGGCTGCACCCGTTGGATATTCCTTTACAATTAGTTTACCTACATGTCCATGAGCAATCTTTGAAATCTTTTGGTCAAAGACATTCTTAGGCATATTTTCTAATTGTTCTATTGGGAAATTCATAAGATTAGCATCTATTCTTTCTGCGATGCGTTCTTCTGCCATTTCCATTGTTATATATAAAACGTTTTTACCTTGATCAATATTTGCTGCTGCACAATGACACATGAATAGGGATTTACCTACACCAGTACCAGCTAAACAAATATTCAATGTTTTATTCGGTAAACCGTCTTTTGTAATTTTGTTAAAATAATCTAAATCAAATGGAATTCTACTTTCGACTTTATTATAAAATTCATATCTATCGTCAGAATTATCTATATAATCGTGTCCAATATTAGGATCAAAAGACACACCAAGAGCATTAGTGAGTATTTCAGGAATAACTCCTTCACCTCTCTCGTCGTTAGATTTTCCGTCGATAATTGATATTGATTCCATGATCGCATTATAGACAGCCTTTTCTTGACACCATTTTTCGCTTTCTCGTATAATGTACTCATGATCGATATCTGATTTTTCCTTACATTCATGAATAAGTTGATTAGCTTGATTTAACACATCTTCTGGTGCATTAACTTTTTTCAACTCTAATTCTAATACTTTTCCTGACGGTATCTTATTATGTGCATTTACAAAATCAACAATAAGATTGAATACAACCTTATGGCATCCTTCGAAATAATCTTTTTTAAGATACGGTATTACCTTTCGGCAATATTCTTCATCATTGATTAAGTGGCTCAGTACGTGAGTCGGTATTTGTGTCGATATGTCCAATTTTTGCTTTTCCATTATTTAGTGAATCATACATAACATAAGATAGAATATCACCTAAGTGATTTTTAAATTCTATATCAGCTATAAGTTCATCGTGTTCAAATTTGCCGCTATCAGTAATAGTATAAGTAAAACTCATAGTAGCAGTATCTAGCTCAGGTGTTTCTTTAATTGATACACTTCCGTATATAAATTGTACTCCTTGCCATTTTCCAGTTTTTAATTCGACTCCGTAGAAGTCTTCTGTTTCTTTTTCCAAGAATACAAAATCGGCATCACTAATGTCAGTCCTCATCTATACTCTCCGTTCCATCGATATTTACATCCAAAAGCGGTTTATGTCCGATTTGGTAATGACCTTTGATGAATTTTTTGAAGTCTGTTCCTTCAAAAATTGGTGTCCAAAAATCCTTCTCAAGAGTATCTTTCTCTCTGACTTTCGGGTCAATAAGTTCTCCAGTTTCACGGTCAACTCTGCAATACCAACCGTTAGAAGGCTTAGCAACGTAATTACCAGCAAGAGCAACATCCAACAGACCACTGTAACGCTCAATCCCACCTTCCCAGCTAACTGCGATAGGTACTTTAGATTTTTCTTTAACAAAACGCGATTTCTCCACATTGATTACAAAATTGTAACCTTTTATTTCGGTACCTTGTTTATTTTGTTGGCGACCGAGGATCCAAATATTATCAGCTGAGTAATAAATTCCTGTACCACCTGAAACGATAGCTTTAGGAAATAAGCCGATTTCTTGATATGTATGATTAACAGCCAATAAAGGAATGTTTTTCATAGTTAGATATGGAGTTGCCATTCTAAATAATCCTTTAAGAGCTTTTGCTCTTGACATATCTGCTACACCTTTTTCATTTAGTGCATCTTCTAATTCTTTCTTCGAAGCCAAATTACCAATAGAATCGATAACAATACAAACTTTATCTCCTCTTTCAATATTATCTAATTGACTAACGAGATCAAATTTAAGTTGTTCTACATCTGTGATTGGTGTATGTAATACTCTACTAGTATCTATACCAAAAGATTCGAAATAGTTCTGAGGAGAACCAAATTCTGAATCATAAAATAAAAGAACTGCATCATCATGTTCTTTTAAATATGCACCTGCCATTAGCAGCGCAAAGCTTGTTTTAAAATGTTTAGATGGACCAGCTAATACTGTTAAACCAGAAGTTAGTCCTCCATCAACATCACCAGATAAAGCAACATTTACCATTGGAACTTCGGTAACTACTATATCTTGTTCTTTAAAGAATACCGAATCAGACAAAACATCTGTTGTTTTGATTTTCGAATTCTTTTTCAATTTATCCATTATACCCATATCTTACCTCCAGTGGTTCTTTTGCGGTCTTAATTTCATGGCACTTTCTTGCCTTCTCCAACGTGCAATACCTTCGGCTTTTTTGCGTTTACGTTTTGCGGTTGGTTTTTCATAATATTGTCTTTTACGACACTCTTGAACTATTCCTGCTCTTTCACAAGCCTTTTTGAATTTGCGTAAAGCTACATCAAAAGGCATTGGTTTGGCAGGTCGTTTATCCCGAGGATTTCTATTCTTTCTCGGTGTTAAGTCTATACTTGGCATGTTTCTCCTAGTTATTTATACATATGGGGTATATTATACCATAAAATCAGACAATTGTACATGGTTATTTCCCCATTCTTTTCGTCTATATACTTCTGGTGAGAGGTGAACCGATGAAACACTTTCCATCTTTTCTTTGGCATATCTTTCCCCGTTTAAAAGTAACCATTCCTCAGGATACTTTACCCTCTGCATTCCGAGCTCATCCATCGTTGTGGTCCACTCGGTTACTGCATCCATTCTTTGCCATCTTGTTCCCCAGAATGGTTTGTCCTTATAATACCCGGTTTTTGGTAATCTTCTTTCTTCAGTTTCAATTGGCCATGGAGTAGAATATTCTACCGGTATTCCTAAACTATCTCCAAATTCTTTCCATTTTTGTAACATTTCTCTAATATCAACATTTAGCCTACACACATGATGTCTTATGTCGATATTACCAAACGACATAGTAATTCCCTTTGGATCACATTCTGCCATATGTGATCTAACATATTCGAAATTATTATTAATTTGACCATTTAATGTTAAACCATCAGTTTTGATAACCATTGAATTATGTGGTGCATAAGCTGCAGTATGTGAATCACCAATTGTTAACCATGGAAGTTCAAATAGATCTGTTGATTTTAACGGTTTTACTTGTGCACATTTATCTGATATTTTATCACACCATTCTTTATCTTTTACGTCTTTTCTTTTCTTTAACATCGCACCGTAATCTGGCATATCAATATCTAATGAATATATTACGTTTGCTTGTAAGAAGTTATTGATTCTTTTTTCTAAGTCTTCATTAAAACCAGAGAATAAATTAAGAGATCCACCAAAATTAACACCATGATCTAAATACAACAAATCTGTTTGTTCACCATCATGATTGATTTCAACGCCTAAATTTTCTGACCATGTTCTTGCCCAACCATATCCATGACTATTCTTTTTTCGAGGTATTTTATTAAATGTGCCAGTTATCATAAATCTTTATCCCATTTTCTATAGCTATCAACTGTTTCATATAGTGTTTCATCTTGTAATATCGGTTCTGCACCAACATTCCAAAATAAAATATCTTTACCTGTATTTTTTGGAATATATCTCCATGCTTTTGCATCGTATGTTCCTATACTTGGAAATGGAGGCATTTCTTCTTCTTTAATCGAAGTAGTAAATGCTTCTGGTGCACTTATGATTTTTGCTCTACCGGTTTCTCCTGCTTTCATATTTCTTGCAACTGCAACCGCAGTAAATTTAGCATTTGGCCATGCGATTTGAAGTGCTCTTGAAAGTACACCCGTAGATATAACTGTATATACTTCTTCTGGTTCTGGTATACTTCGTGCAACTTTTACTAAACCTGCTGTGACCATTTTATGTTTTAGGCCTAATGGAACAAAATAATATCCATTCTTTTTTGCATCTTCTTGAGCAATCTTATTTAAATTAGGCATTGCTGCTATTCGATGAAAACTTACTTCGGCTCCTCTTTCTATGCAACAAGCTTGATGATGTGATATTCTTTTACTAGAAGGCATATATAATCTTACTTTTTTGCCGTGTTTTTTAGCAACATCAAGTAAACTTACACCTGCCAAACCGGTACGTGGTTGAACATATGCAATGGTATCCTCTTGAACACCACTTATTAAACAATCTCCGCCTCTTACTTTTGTTCCTGTAATAACGTCATCTCTTACAACTCTAATTCCATTGTGTTCTATGACACATGGTTCCATATATGGATCTGTCCAATCTTTGGCTAAATCTAAATAATATTCAATAGCTTCATTAGCTTGCATCATACCAATATCTTTATTAAATCCATCTTCGATATGTTTATTATGACTCAAGTTTAAACTCCTTTGGAAAAATCCAATCTCTTGGAATTCTTTTTGTTGGTCTTTTTGCACCTTGAGAAATTGCCATGTGCTTATAAAAGAAACATGTTTTATCTTCAATATTCAAAAGCTTTTGTCTTACCATTGGATTGCGTGGATCTTCGACTAATTGTTGCATTTGATCCATCCATATTTCTGCAGCTTCGTTTTCTGGTATAAAATGACCATCAACAATATTATATTTTACTTTACCGTTAAGATTTTTACCACCAAATATTTGTTGCATTCCATCAAAATGACCTGTTCCTCCAAATAACACAGATTCAGGATCAACTTGATGCGGCCATGTCATAGCCATATATCTTGCGAAATTCTTACATGGGTACAATGGAGATCTAAAACCTTCTTCTTTAAAATATGCTTCAAACGTTTTTGCAAGTTCCATCATAGTCCATGGTTTTTGTCTTTCGTCTAAAACTTTATGCATTTTGTGTGCACATTTAAGAGGCGCATCGATTAACCATTGAGCAACTTTTGTTCCTTTTGGATAATATATTTGAAATAAATCAGATCTTGCATGACGATTTCTTTCAAACCTTTGTCTTAATCCTTCTTGTCCATTATTGTATAATGCTTTAAACGTTCCCCAATGTTCATTTGAAAATGAGAAAGCAATTGTGTACCAAATCTTTTCGAAATTTCTTAACTTTATTTTACTTCCTTCATTCTGTAAAAATTCTACATATGGATGTTCGTCCCAATGTAATCTATGCGAAAATATTTGAAAATCATCTTTTAATAAATCATCTTTTCTTTCATCAAACTTATCACAAAATTCAAAGAACTTTGCTTTACGTTCATCGAGAGTATATTCTTTCATCCATGTTTCTGTAGGTTTACCTTTCTTCATAGGAACCTCAACAGTATTTGGATATATTATATTATGTTCGTTAGGAAATAGCATTATACGATTTTACCATTGCTTGGTATTCTTCAACTCCAATATTATTTTCATTCAAAACTTTTAGATCCGAAGGATGAGCAGTTATTCCATTAAAGGTTTTTACTAAACCTAAATCTAACATTGCTTTCTGTCTTCCTCGAGGATGATCTTTAATGTCACTACTTGACCATATTTTATCAAAATCTAAGTGAGCATAGTCTGCTCCAGGTCTTATATAGTTTTCTACCCATCTTATATAATCACAACAAACATCTTCTGCATTATAAGGAACACTTCCTGTATCTTCAAATATTTGTGTCATTACTTCATCTAAAAATTCTTCTTTCTTTAACTTATTATTGTTTTCGCCGAGATATGAAATACATTCTACTGCATTGGTTCCATAATAAAACATACTTTCTCTATTAACAAATCCTGGAAACCAATCGGCAATATCGGCCACAACTGCTGCATATTGAAATGCATATCTTCGTAATCCGTGTTGTTGATTCCAACTTAACATGAATTCTCCGATTTCTCTGAGGTCCTTTCTTCCATGCGTTTCTAAAAATCTTGCTAATTCGTATGCAAGTTTAGGTACATATTCACAAAGAAAATAATCTCCACCTTTCTTATATTCATCTGTAGGTTTTGGAAATGCAGGAAATTGGTAACCAACTGATGTATAAAATGGTTTTCCCATTTTACCTTCAGCTTTAATTATTTGTTTCATCTCTTCTATATTATCTGCTAAATGCATTTTAAATAATATTGTATTATGATATCCAGAAGGTTTTGTTGCATAATTAATTGCACTTCCAGTTATTCTATGTAATATAAACAAAAATAACCAAGTGTCTAAATCGTGTTTCTTTCCTGTCCAATTATTAGCTACGAGTTCCCGTTGAGGTGTGGCTTCCCCCGCCTGCATGCGGGCCCAATAAGGATGATCTTCTGTCCATCCATAAAAACAATCATTAATTATTTGTGAAAATCCTGCATACTTACGTTCTACAACATCGTAAAGTTCAACGTTATGCATAAGATCATCATTCATACCACTTTTCATATGTGGCATAAAATTTGGAACATTACATTTTTCTTGTTGATCTTTTGCTAGATAAAAGTATCTTATAAAATCATCATAATATCGAGTTTTTATCATATAATGCTCATTAAATTACGTAATAATAGAATTAGTCCTGCACCATTTAATATTATAAGAGCTCTATCATTCCATATAATTGCAACCCATAACCATAGACCAACACCAATACATGATAATGATACATCGGCTAATGCAAATCCATCTAAACCTCGCATTGACATCGCAGTTAATACAAAAATACTTGCGACCCATTTAATATACCAATCTTTTGTATATTTTGGTGTAGCAGATTTAAATATTCTTTTTGAATGTTTTAATTCTTTTTCGTCAAATTTTCTCTGTTCTTTTGTCATTTTTTCATCTTAATAAATTGATAAGGAATTCCTACTTCTTTTAATAAGTTTTGTGTATGCGCACATGAAACTTTCCATTTTTCTGGAGTTGCACCATCATAAGGAGATACAACTCTTGTAATTCCAACTTGAACTATTGCTTTTGCACATTCATTACACATTGGTAATCCATACACATATAATGTAGCTCCATTTAATGATACACCATGAAACGTAGCATTATAAATGCAGTTCATTTCTGCGTGTACTACATATCGATATTTTACATCTTTATCATTATATCGATCATCGTCCTTTACACCTCTAGGAAATCCATTATATCCTTGAGATAATACTTGACCTTTATCACCTACAGCAACAGCACCAACTTGAGTACTTGGATCTTTACTCCAACTTGAAACTTGTTTCGCCAATTGGAGATATCTTTCATCCCATTTAAATCCTACACCTTTATTCATTATTTCACCAAATTGAAATGTTGTTCGTACACATGTAAATTTTGTACTTGCCAATATATGTCACCGATTTCTAAATCAATAACATTGAATACTTGATCACCTTCTGCAAATTCTTTTAGATCATCAAGTAACTGTTGTCTTGCTTCGATTTGCCATGCATAATCATTACGATATCCAAATATTACATCATTGGATCGCATTTGTACCACACAATGTAACTTATTATCACGAATATAATATGTGACTGCATTTGTGCATATAAAATCATTCTTGCCATTTTCTTTGTATTCTTCCCAAATAGATGGACGTGTATAAATCATTGCTGCTCTACGTGAATCAGGATTATTAAGCAGTTCATGCATTACCTTTGCGTGTTGATGATAATATTTACTACTATGAATTAAATGACCATAATTAGAATTAATTTCTCCATGAACATTTGCTGTCATTTGCCATGCTTTAGGCGGTTCACGATCACCTTCGGGATATATATCGGTGATATTAGTTGATTGTGAATCATACCAATCTAATTCTTTATCGATATATTCATAATTAGGTACACCAAAGATTGCTTCTTCGTCTGCTAAAAACGAAGCACCAAGCATTTCGATTGTTTTACCTCCGTTTCTATCTTCAGTAAAATTATTACTGTTTAATTCACGTATAAAATAATCTCTAATTCCATCAATCTGCATCATTCTTAATTCTCCTATTTAAAAAGTCATGATCTGGTTTTTGACCATCCATTGTACCACGACAATACGAGACGATAAAGCTACAATAATTAATCATATCTTTAGCCGAATCTTCTAGCGATTCAAAGTTTGGTTTATATTCGGGATCGTGTTGCATAGCTGCGATTACTGATTGCATTCGCAGCATTTTTGCATGATTAATATCAAGCAACGTCATAACACCATTTGGATAGTAATCTGCTTGCTTGATTTTAGAATTTGGATTCTGATAATCATTCGCTTTTTTAGTTTGAAGTTCAATGCATTCTTGCAGGACTTTAACTGATTCTCTCATAATATATTTCCATTATTTAATAGTTAGTACTATTATACCACATTTTTAGGTGTTTGTACACCTTTATTTTTAACTTTTTTCTTCTAGATCTTGATGTGCTTGAACCATCTGATCATCGATTGTAGGTGGTATTATACCTGCTTTTTCATAAGACATTTCAACTAAACCTTCATCGATCAATCTTTGACGATTAACCATATGTGCTGCTTGTGTATCTTCTTTAGAACCACCAAAATATGGTACAGCATGACCATCTTCGATTAAAGCTTCAGTTACGTTCTTCATTACACCGTTATGTTCAACTTGGAAATCACCTAAGATTCTTCCAAATTTACCTTTCATATCTTCACCGTTTTTATTGATTTGTGTTTTTAGTATTGCAGTTTCTCCTAACATATTTATTAATGCTGCTTTGGCTGCTTTACCGAATACCTTTTCAACTTTATCTGAGGTTCTACTTTCTGGTGTATCTATTCCCATTATTCTAACTCTTTCATCATTTAATTGAACTCCAAAACCTAAATCGATATCCACATCAACCGTGTCTCCGTCTATAACGCGTTCTATTTTTACTCTGTACTCGTACATAATAATCTCCCATGATTATTGTTAAAGTACTATTTATAAAAATACGCTATTTATAGAAGATATGGTTATTAATTTCTACTGTTTGTTGAAGATAATCATTCCAATATGGATCTACATGATCCGCATGATACCACAAAGCATCTTCTGTAATATCTTCATATGTACCATCTAGAATTCTATCGGCTAAAAGAATTGCTTTTATCCAAGTTTTAGAATCTGTAGGTTTATCTGATTTACCATCACAAAACCAACTAAATTGACATTTATTCAAAATTGGAACCATATTTCCTTTCCAATTTTCTTGCCACTTTGCTTGATATATTACATCACATATAGTATTTGGAAATTGTCCATCCTCTACTCTGTTCATTACTACATTTGCTACTGCTATTCTTCCTGCAAGAGGTTGATTGGCTGCTTCAAAATATATGTTTTGAGCTAAACATAGTCTACCTTCAGGTTGTTGAGATCCTTCTGCTTCTTCAATAGTAAAAAACAATGCTAAAAGGAAAATGCATATCATAATGCATATATGAAATGGTACAAACCATTTTGAGCTTGAGCTCCAGATTGGGGGAATTTTTTTCATGATATTACCTACTATTAGCAAATACAAACTCAATAGCTCGTTCTGCTTCTTTTTCAATTGGACGTTTTAAATACCAATTTCCAGTTTCGCTGTCCAAATCGCGAACTAAAAATTCGATTTCTTTTGCGGTTATTGGATAACCACGAGATGTCGCATTTCCTGCGATAGAAACCATTATTTGATACATTCCATAGTACCAACCACCTGATGTTGTTCTTTTATATTCTTCTACTTTCTTTTGATTAACAAATGGACAATCAGAATAACCTGTCCATGTATAATCGGTATTTGTTAATCTTGATTTACGATCTTTTATTATAGCTTCACGTATTGCTGGAGGGAAATTTGCAAACATACCTTGATTAGGTTCAATATATGTATGTTTACTCATAAGATCTAATGGATTCATTAGATCACCATCATGTGAAAAGATAAAATTAAAACTATCTTTATATTGATTAGGAACATAATACATTCTACTTAGATCTTTAGTTTGTGCATCGGCAATATCTCCGATTTCTTTATTTAATGCAAACCAAAAATGTTTTATATCAACTTTGTTAATAGCAGATGTAAGAGGAAAAACCAACCGAAACTTAGGATGGTTAATACTAGAACTTGCAGTGCTATAACACACATACTTATAAGCTTCATACGTTTTTTCTATATCTTTTATATCACCGATATAATCATCAACATCTACAATACCAAAACCACCCCATGAAACTACATTATCATTCGCTCTTGTTGTATCTGGCAAATATGTTGCTGGACTTATTAACGGAGCTTGTTTTTTTGTAGGATACTTATCTGATGCGGCAAGTCGATAAAGAACAGATTCGAACTCGTCAAACGAATTATAATCCATTCTTTTATCGGTTTTGTTATCGTATATCGAATCAAATATCGTTAAACTTACCATGATTACCTTTATGACTTGGAGCTTTCCAATCTTCAGGTTTTACGAGATCAGGAACTCCGAGTGGATTTGGTCTAGATGATTTTTTACCAACTTCCTTTGCCATATTTGCTTTTAGTACTTCGTCCCATGCATTATACGCATTAATATCAAATGCATCTAATGTACCAATAGCTACAACGCAAAGATCAATTAATCCATCGACTAATTCTTCTGGATCGTTATTAGCAAAAGCTTTAACGGTTTCAGTTAGCTCTTCTTCTAAAAAATCTAATCTAAATGCTAGAAAATCTTTTAATTTATCTGGATTATCACGTACCCATTTGCGAGTGCCATAATGACCTTGCATGTTCATGATATCAAAAACCCAATTATTACTCATTTTAAACTCCTACAAGCTTAGTATCTGGCACAATGACTCCACCGAATCTTTCTTTATGTGCATTTGACATTTGATCTACGGCATCAACCATAAACATTACATGTTGTTTATCGATCGTAACACCTTTATTAATTTCAGTATAAGGCATATATTCAGCAACACCGATTTTACCTTCACCTGTTGGAACCATTATTAAAACATCGGTTACCGTTATAGAGCTTTCTTCTTCACCTTTAACGTTACAGAGAAGCTCTTCACCTGAAACTAAGCGTACTAATTTAATCATACTATTTTCCTATGTTGGGGTATATTATACCACATGTGTGAGGCTTTGTACATGCTTTTATGCAAAAAAGTCATCTAGAGTTGATACCTCTTCTGAGTTCCATCCGATAGCCTCTAAGATCGGATCGATTGAATCTAAAAACGTTTTCTTGAATTGTAACTCGTAATCAATGTATTTATGAAGACCGAATTCTTCAGGTAGATACGAAGGAAATGATATTACATTTTCGCGAATTGGATTTGGTATACGAAGATAGATGAATTTAATCTTTTCACCGTTTTGTATACGTTCGTATTTTTGTACAAGAGATTTATCTTGCAATTCTTTGTTGTAGAGTAATCCTCCACGTACGTGAATAGGAGTACCTTTTTTGTATATTGATTGTTTGTCTTTAAATGCTGAAAGTTTAGTTACACCACGAGGGAATGCGACTTCTTCTGGTGGTAATGTTTTGAAATAAGTTTTGAATTGATTAATAGAAGTTTGTACTGATGATTCATTACCAGTAACAATAACTTTGAATATCTGTTTTAATGCTTCTCGACATGGTGCTGGTGTAGAAGATTTAATAGCTTCAATACCCATAATTTTAAGTTTAGGATCTGAATAACGAACACCTTCGTTATCAAACACATTAAGAATATAACGTTTTTTGGCAGTCCATATACCAACATCTGCGATCACTTCACGTTTCATTACCATTTTATTTTCGATACCACCAAGTAAACCAAACAATTCAGAATACGATTTTTCGAGAATTGGTTCGAGTTTATCTTGACAGACTTTATCTAAGAAATCAATTGGATTTGAAGGATTAACTGCTTTGACTAGATCATCTAAGCATACATACACTGAGTCTGTGTCGATTGCCAATACATAATCTTTTGGTGTCTTAGGTTTAAGCACGGATTGTAAGTAGGTGTTAAGTGCCAATTCGGCCCATCGAATTGTAAGCTGTCCAGTGAGGGTAATTGCTTCTGCAATTCTTTGGTCGAAAAACCTGAAGTATCTGTTGCCCAAAGCACCGTAAAGAGAATTAAGCAACAACTTAATAGCCATTTGTTGGTTTTCGTTAATCGCAATATCTCGTTCGATTCTGTATAATTCTTGTTTGTCATCTTTGTTAACCTGCTGTAATTCTTGTTGAGCATTAAGCATAGCACGTTTAATGCTTACACGCTCGTCGTACATACCTTCGATAATAGTCGGTAATATACCTTTTTTATTTATATTAAAATGTTGACCATTTGCAGCAACACATTCTCCTGGACAATCGATCGAGAAAGTTCTACCTGTTGCTTTTGCATTTAGTACTTTGTCAACATCAATACCAGAAACATTACCGTTCATAATAGTTTCAGGAGACATATTATATTGCATAATGATAGATGGATATAGAGAATTTAAGTCAAAACTAACTACGTTTTTATGCATGCCAACAATAGGATCTTTTACGAAACCACCAGGATATGCTGACTTAATCTTTTCTTCTGCGAAAGGAACTATAACTTTTTTGTCGTAAAGGTTACGAAATATAATAGAATCCCATATTGCAGTTGTACCAAATGTATCACCATAATTAACACCACCACGATAAGCCATTGTCACTGCGAGAGTAATAAGTCCAAGCTTATCTTCTAAACGATCAACTAATTCAACGTCTTTGATATTATAATCTATGAATTTTTGATAATCGAATTTGTATAGATCGAATAATCCACTATGTTCTTCGTATGATAACTTACGTTCACCGAGAACAACATGAGCAATATGATCTAGTTTATATGATTCTTGAGGACCATACGAATGACCAAACTTTTTGAATAATTCGAGATAGTCCATTTGAGAAATACCTTGAATCTCATATGCAGTTTGTTTACGTTGCATAATTGTAACTTCACGTGCATCGATTAATCCCCATGGAGATAACTTTTTAGCCCACTGATCATCGAGTATACGAATCGTACGATTAATGATATACGGTATGTCAAAGAATCGCGTGTTCCAACCAGTAATTACATCTGGACAATGTGCGTCTGATGACCAATGTGTGATAAAATCAACGAGAAGCGCTGCTTCTGATTCACATTTTTTATAGACCACGCGATGTGATTTCATAATAGAGTTTGTAACATCATAGTCACCACAACCCCATACGTAATAAGTATTGTCTTTATTGTTTTTGATTGTGATCGCAGTGATTTCATGTAGAGCTTCGTCTGGCTCAGGGAAACCTTGATCTGATGCAACTTCGATATCAATTGAAGTTACGTTAATTGCATTACGATCGAATTGAATATCACCAGGATATTCGTCTTGAATATATGTAGATATGTATCTTATGTTGCCATAGATCTGTCTACCTGCAACATGTTTGTTTTGTTGAATCCACTCTTTGGCATCACGCATTGAGTCCATTGGGACAGGAGCAACAGGTTTACCATCAAGAGATGTCCATTGCGTTTCTTTAGGTGTTGTTACAAAAAGAGTAGGTTTGTATTTGATTTTTTTACGAACTGCATTACCATGATCATAACCACGATAAAGAAGCATATTGCCATAACGACTTACATTAGTATAGAATTTCACAAATCACCATAATTTTATATTTTATCACAGGGTATATTATACCACACTTTTCATTATATGTACATGCTTTATTTCGTTGGGGAGAAAATTAATTCCTCCCCGCAGAAAAAAGATTATAGATAGCTCATAGATGCAACTGCGATCATGGCTGGTGCTAATCCTATTGTAAAGATTAGTATGCCAATGAACTCAACTGCGGATCTGATGCCATCTTTGTGCTTACGTATGTAGCCCATAATTAACTCCAGTAAATAGTTTTATTACCATCTACTGTTACTTTCGCTAATTGAAAATTTATTCTTGAATAAATTCTTTCTTCGTTGATTTCCCAGTAGATCCTATGTTGATCTTCCTAGGTCGCTTCTCTTCTGGAAGTTCTACTCTTAAATCAATAACGAGTATTCCATCCACTAGATTAGCCCCATCTACTACCACAAATTCTGAGATGCGGAAGCTTTTCTCAAATTTGCGTGACGAGATCCCTTTATGCACATAAGCTCTATCCGCTTCAGAAGTTTCACCACTTATTGCTAAGATGCCTTCTTTAACTTCTATGTTTATATCCTCTTCAGCAAAACCTGCAACTGCAAGTTCTATTAAAAACTTTTCGTCGTCTATTTTAACTATATTATGAGGGGGATAATTATCTCCGGATCTAGCGGAGCCGTGAATACGTTCTAAGTCATCAAACAAATGTTCGAATCCTACAAAAAGTGAACGAGGTACATGCATTTTTATATTATTTCTTGTCATAATTTTTTCTCCTATTTAAAGCAAGATTAGTAATATGGTCTCCATAATTGGACAACCGGTTATATTTATACAACTTTATGCTTTAGTTATATAAATGTTTAGTTTTTTTATATAAATATTACTATATATGAATAAAAAACTAACAAAAATATTTAACAAGATACACAAATTTATGAAATCAGGAAGACTTAATAAGGTAATTAAAACCTATATTGTTTAATCTTTACTATTTCCTATATTATACTTAGGACACAGTTCCCATAAACTCTTATCTTTAAACGGAATCACTTTGATTTGTCTTAATGGAGCTATGTTTTTTGCCTGATTAGGATCTATCATTGTAATAAGTCCCCAATCCGCTAACAATGTCGCTATTGTGTTTCTTCTTTCTATATCGTTTTCTATCAAATTAGAAGGTTTCCCATCTAATAGAAATAATTCTTTAAAATGAACAATAAAATATCTACCTTGTTTATGTAAAATATGACAAGATTGAAATAGTTTATTTTCTTTTCGTGAAGCTACTCCGATACGAGTAAGTGTTTCTCTGACCTTTAAAAAATCGTCAGGTTCGTTGAGTGTAACTTCAAGCATTTTGCTTGGAGCCCACTGATGTATTGCGTTATTTTGTTCTTCCACCTTTGTAAATCCTATTTTTCAATGTTAGTAATTCTTCATTACTGAATAAATTAAGTACAGATTTAGCTTTGTCATCGCTATAACCATAATATTCTTTAATGACTTCTAAATTCTCTATCTCGGTGGCTTTAGTCCACTTAGAGAATCTTTTTCGTTTCTTAATTATATTTATAAAAAAATCGAATTGAAGACGCGCATCTATATGATGGTTTATATTCATTTCATTAGCATACAAAATGGTATCGGGGAAGAAAGACAACGAGCGATTTACTAAGAAAGAATTGTATTCCTTCTCAGCAAGATCATCAACCATAATATCTTTTTTGGTCAGATTAATTGCTTTACTATATTCAAATGGATTCATTAGACTCATTCTCTTTTTTTAGCCTATATTCTTGTGCTTCAAACATTGTATCAAACAAACGTTCATGACGAACAACATTGGTTTCATCAAAACCCTGAACTCTGTATTTCTTTTTTTCTCCTTCGAAGTGGACTTTTACTATATCGTATTTCATTTGAATTTTACCGATGACATGATTTCTGTTAAACACGCAACCGTATTTAATTCATGATCTGCTACGAATGCGTTTTTATATTGATAATCTGCAAGAATAAGTACAACTTGTGGTATACTTTGTGCTTCGACATGTTCTCCCATATTATCATATATTTTTCTATATAATGCAACTGGATCACTATCGATATTATCTGATACCCATTGTCGCATTAATTTAAAGTTTTTAAGTTTGAGATGTTCCATTAAATCATATATTGCTATATCATTAATTTGTACTAATACACCACTATCGATTCTACCGCTTGTAGAATATCTTTGTAATTCATTAATAACTTTACGCCAATCCGGCATATGTTTCATAATGAGTTCAGCTACAACAGATTCGTCATATGTTATATTTTCTTCTTCGAGAATATGACCACATCTTTGTAAAAATTGCTGACATAAAACACCGCTATTCTTTTTAGATAAATTGAATTCTACTGTTGTGCATCTTGAGTGTAATGGTTCAATAATACGATTTTTAAAATTACATGTCAAAATAAATCTACAATTAGCACTAAATTCTTCGATGAATCCACGAAGTGCTGGTTGTGTAGATTGAGGATTAAGATAGTCCGCTTCGTCGAGGATGACTACTTTGTACCCACCCTGTAAGGATACCGACGAAGCGAACTGCTTGATTTTGGTTCTAAGTGTATCAATACCACTTTCTTCAGAACCATTCACCAAAAGGTAGTCCAAAGCTAATTCATTACAAAGTGCTTTCGCTACTGTTGTTTTACCTAAACCGGGAGAACCAGTTAGAAGCATATTGTGCAATTCACCGCCTTTAACAATATCTTCGAATGTTGTCTTAATATTCTCTGGTAATATACAATCAGCTATTAGCTTCGGTCTATACTTTTCACACCATAGGAACTCATTCACTAGAGTACCTCCCAACTAACAACTGTATCACATATAAAAGAGCGCCATGCTTCTTTATCCAATGCAAATGCTGCAATGTGTGTTGTTGATGGATCGATGTTATTGATTTTTAAATTTTGGCCATGAGCTTCCAATACGATTGGATTTAGAGTACATGGCATTACTCTTATACCACCATCATTTATTTTTTCAAATGTGACAGTGACAGTGCCTCTCTTGAGGGCTTCAATTAGTTTTGCTTTTTCGTTGCGGTCCATAATGTTTCCATAATATAATAAATAAGTGCGCGGGGGAGCTACCCCCACATTAAGCTAATCGAGTTAAGCTTCTTCGGCTTCTACAGTCTCGACTTCTTCTGCTGGCATTACACCTTCAGGTTGGTCTCCATCTTTAGGAGCGTTAGCATTTAAGAAAGCGACTACTCGGTTTCTTAAACCACCAACTGCTTCCATTTCTGGACCTTCAAAACCGCCTCTTTTAGAACAGACATCAATTATCTGTACCATTGTTGCGATATCTTGAAGCGAGAGTTGTACAGGCTCTGCTGCTTGATTTTCTACTTGATCAGTCATTTTATTTCTCCTTTGCAAAGTAGACTATATTCAGAAGACCCGTTAAATCGGCATCTTCCACCATATCCTCATGATTAATGAGAATTCCTTATACATGTATATTTATACATGAAATTCAGATGATTTCTCTAATGCGATAAAATAATTTATCGGGAAATCAGCATTCTGCCAAGACGATATCAATTTTGATGATATTGTCAAGAAGTAATCACCTTCTAGCAGTTTTAAATTCGCAATATTAACTACGAAACTAAACTTGTTTTTACAATCGTTATTATTATCTAATTCGATTTCGTATGCATTAGCTGTAGCGTCTTTACTATCTATAACTTTTGCACATATATCTCCATCATGACCTTCAATAACGAGCTCATTGTGTCCAAGAACTGTAGCTGCTTTTCTAATACTAGCTAATGTGTCCATAGACAAAGAAATACCAAATTCTGCATCTGGCATATTTAAGTCTTTTTCAGGAGAAGTTAATATCTCAGGTGAAGAGAAGTAATAATTTACTTTTTGTTTACTTGCTCCATGTACTGTGACAAACTTATCATCAAAAGAAAGAGTTGAGTCATCAATCAAATTAACCACAGATAGGAATTCATTTAAGTCATATATTCCAAATTCTTGCGGAAAATCTTCTTGAATATCTGCAGATGCAAGAATATTCTTTGCGTCTGAAATGGTCGAAAGTTTCTGACCAGGTTTGCATACGATATTTGGATTAATCGTTGCAAAGTTTTTTAACACCTTTAAAGTGTCGTTTGATATATTCATAATATAATCCTATTTGTTATGTTCATTGTCATGAACGTTCAATGCTATGATCGCATAGTGTAAAACCTTCATTAGATCTTTCCTATTATAACCATCCTTTTTACCATATCGTTGTGCATACTTCAATATGTTTCCTAAACAAAAGCCTTCACCATGACCACCGTCAATAATAAACTCTGTTGCTTGAAATTTGTTTTTAGAATAGTGCGCTGTATACGTACTATCTATATAATTTGCGAGCTCTTTGCAGAGCTCACCTTCATTAAATTTGTATTCTATCTTTTTATGCATATGAATCTCCATCTTCATTTACAGTTCCGTCATCTTCAGGAGTGTCGAATGAAACTCCTGAATCGACTTTAGTGTAAAGATCTAAGAAAGCTTCTTTTGTATCATCATCAAATCTTGCGATGCACAAATCGATTGCTTTCATTCTATCATCAAAGATAGAGTATGTTTGTACAATGTGACAAAGCCTTCTTGTTGAAATAACTTCATCTACACCATCATCATAAAATGTTTTTCTAATAATATCTGCCCATGCTACTAGATTTTCTGTGAAATCTATAACATCGTCATTAAGATCAACACCAAATTTACTAAAATGATTATGAACAATCTTTTTCTCAATCGCTTGAGAAGGAAATTGCTGATCAACTGAGATAGTAAATCTTTCTAAGAAAGCATCATCTATAATAGTTGCTGCAGTAAATCTTCCATCTTCTGAACCTTTACCTTTTGTATTTGCAGTTGCTATTACATTAAAACCTTGAGAAGGTTTAACAATCTCTCCAGTTTTCTTAACAAGAACAGGTTTTCCTTCGAGAATACCTTGAAGACACATAATCTTATTTGTTGCTCTATCGATTTCGTCAAGAAGAAGTATTGCACCATTTTCCATTGCTTTAAGCACTGGACCTTTTGCAAAAACTGTTTCTCCATTAATCAATCTAAATCCACCGATTAAATCGTCTTCATCAGTTTCAGGATTAATTTGAACTCTAATAAATTCTCTTTTTAGTTTAGCACATGCTTGTTCAATCATAAATGTTTTACCATTTCCAGATAATCCACTTATGTATGTTGGATAGAACATTCCAGATTTGATAATTTTAACGATATCTGTATGTGCTCCCCATGCTACATATGAAGGATCAACTTCAGCATATGATTTTTCAGAATTTACAATTGATTGCATTTGAGCTGCTGCTACTGGTGTAGGAAGAGTAGTAACATTTGATTCATGTAATGGAACAACCATCGATGAAAGATCAAACGTACCACGTCTAATTCTATATTGTTCAGAGATTAGATCTTTCCAATCTCCATATCTATAACCTAAAGCTTTCGCTGTGTCGATTATAGTTGCTGTACGAAATTCGCTCGTATCAGGAAATCTACTTACTAGTTCTTCAACTATTTTTGTAGTAGATGGTTTTAGTGTTAATTCACTTTTTTTCATAATATATACACTCCTTACTGTGTTTTATTTTTTAATATAGGGATATTATACCACATACAATAGTAAATGTACATGCTTTTTTTCACTTTTTTTCACTTTTTTTAAGCTACTGCCTTTCCAAATCTTGTTAATAATACTTTATTTTTCTTCTTAGATTTAGCTTGTTTTTTAAATGCATTTCTAACTTGAGCTGTAGTATTATCTGAAGTTATGTCATTCATAGCTTCATCACCTTGAGCAGTCAATTTCTTACCACCTTTAATGATATAAAACTCGTTATAACCTAATGTATTTTCTTTGACAACACACTTATTATGACGATATTCTGTATTAGCTGATTTCTTTAGATCATTCCATTCTTCTGAATAGTAATCAATATAATCGTTAGATTTTCTATTGTCTTCTATTGCTGCATGAACTCTATTGTAAAAATGTCTATTATCGTCTGCCATAAAAAATCCTAAGTTATTAGTATTGTATCTTTTTCTAAGATTTTCTAGTAGATTTTTAGTACCAGTTTTTCCAACATTATCGAGTTTTACGCTTTTGCCTTCAACTTTAATATTTAAACCATTCATTCCATAAGACACATTAACATCTTTATAGTCTTGAAGTTTTCTGTCTTGATACACATTCAGTCTATTTGTATCACCATCACTTAAACACACAAAATTCATTTTTTCAATACCATGCTTAAGCTTAAATCTTTTAACAAGAGTATGTGAAACTATTAATGCATGATTTAGTGGAGTAGATCCCCAATCTTCAAATTTGCTTTGAAAATCATTGTACCAATAATCACTATCCATTTTTGCAAATAAATTGTGCATTGCTGTCATATATTCTGCTTTTTTCAGATCTGAAGATACTAACAAAGGCATTGAAAGATCATCTACATCTAATGATGCATCTTTAAATAATTTTCTATTTTTATTGACCATTGCATTATGTGCATCAATTGCAACATTACGAGGATCATCACCATTTGTTTCATGTGAAGAATATCTGTCTTTTTCGATTAACCTTCTATTTCCAGTTGTAAACGCATATACTTCAAAAGGTATATTAACTGCTTTACAAAAAGATACTAAATGCATTAATTGATCTAATACTTGAGGCATAGACTCTGACATTGATCCACTATAATCAACTATCATCATCATACCATGATTTTTAGAATTCGCGAGAGAAGTTACTCTTGCAAAAATATCTTCGTTATACTTATATGAATGTACTTTGTTAACGTCTAAAGAACCACTTTTTGCAGTAGTAGCTCTTTGCCACTGATGTGCTGCTTTTCTCATTTCAAATTCTTTAACAGCAAAATTAACATTTTTACGTGTATCTTTCATATAGACATTAAATTTGTCTTTACACCTTTCTAATGTATTACTACTTTTAGCTTGTATAAGTCTATCTTCTGCTAAAGTTTTATGATCAATTACACACACATCAACAATGTCTTTTGAAATACCATTTGAGTATAAGGTTTGCAAACCGCTATTATCTCTTTCGACTAAACCACTTTCTTTATCTCTAAATATTTCATCAGTAACCGAATAATCTTCATCACGATTATGTTGAGGAGAATCAGAAAGTGTTGGAGATTCGACATCTTCTTGGCTTGAGCTTTCAATCTCATCCGTGGAGCTTGAACTTTCTCCTTCACTTTCTTCTTCGTTTTTTGTAGATGGTGCATTCTCTGATTCAGTTTCTCCTGAATCCTCAGAATCCATATCATCATGTCCTTGTGGAGGTTGATAATCATTAGAATCATCAGAAATCATTTCTTCTTGATCTTCAGCTTCTGGTTGTTGCATTAACTCTTCTTGATTTTCTTTAGTATATGCAAGAACATCTCTAACTAATGCAATAACATCTTCGAAGGTTTCATTTTGCATAGCTCTATCAAATAAAGCTTTTTCTTCTGAATTAAATGGAACATCAATTGCTCTACCTAATTTTGACTTAAGATTGATTTTATCAATAAGTTTAACATCATCGAAGTCTAGATTTTCTAAATCTCCAAAGAATTCGTCATCAGACAGTTTCTTATAACCTCTTAAAAAAGGACCAACTAAACCTGGATATTCTCTACGTATTAATTTTTCAATACGTGCATCTTCAATAACATTGATATATGATCGAGGACATCCTTCTAGTTTTTCAGGAGAATCATGCCAACCTTCAAATGGTGTATACAAAGCATGTCCAACTTCATGACCAATTAATAGATCATAAACGTCTTTACCATTATCTGCCCACGAGGGAAGTCCCAAAGTACGATTTTTAATATCGAACCATGCTGTATGATAATTTCCGTGTTGAATGGTAATGTTCTCTTTTGCGAGTAATTTACCTATTGCTTTGTTTTGCATAACCACTCCTTACTTTGGTTTATTTATTTAATGGGTATATTATACCATATGGACCGGGAATGTACATAGGGCCCCCCTAAAAAAAGTCACATTTATTTCACTTTTTTTAAACAAACTTTGCCGTCTGTATCTTCATATAGTATAAATTTATCTCCTTGTTCAAACATATGGTTTTCTTCTAATTTCTCCATTGTGATTTTATCTTCATCATCAGAGAACTGAATACCATATGGACTCATTGATAATTTATATCCTACATACGTCATTTTCATTTTACCTTTCCTTTTGTTTATATGGCGCGCCTGAGAGGATTCGAACCTCTGACATTCGGCTTAGAAGGCCGATGCTCTATCCAGCTGAGCTACAAGCGCGGAACTGGAGCTACTGGTCAGATTCGAACTGACGACCTGCTGATTACAAATCAGCTGCTCTGCCAACTGAGCTACAGTAGCTTTTTTGAAGAATGTTGGCCTGCTTGAATTCTTCTGTGAGCGGGTGTGCGTTTAAAATATGTTACTAAGGTATATACTAACCACAATTCACACCCGCGCTGTTTTACTTATCTAATCTTTGAAAAGTTCCTATCTTTATAAAATTCTATCTTGGATCTGAATTTATTCTCTAAAATATCACCTTTATGTGATATAATGAACACATTTGTGCCCTCCTCGAGCGTATTTAGTATTTTTGTTAGATTATCTATGCCATCTACGTCTAAACTTGAGTCAAAAGTCTCATCAAGGATCAATAAATTGCTACTTGCACTGTTTTTCATTTTAGCGATCTGGCGCCATGTAAAGAGCAAAGCTAAGTCTATACGTTGCTTCTCCCCTTCAGAAAATGATGCATAATTAAAGGTATCACGATGTCGTGATCTAATAGTTTCAGTGAAGTTTTCATCTAAATGAAATGCAACAAAGAAATCTAAAACTTGTAAATAATTGTTAATTAACCTATTCATAACTGGTAGATATTGTTTAATGACCTTTGTTTTAATACCTGTATCTTTAAGCATTTCACCAATTACTTCGTTATATGTTCTTTCTTCAACGAACTCTAATTTTCTTTCTGTTGATTTGTCTTTATCTTTACGTAATTTCTCTAACTCTTTCTTAGCCGTTTTAACATCACCAGATTGTGAATTTAATGCTGCTATTTCTTTTTGTATCTTATCTACTTCTTTTTGTAAAAGAGATGCAGCATCATTATTTGAATTGATTTTGGTTTGTCTTTCTTGTAAATCTGATATTTGTTTTTTATATGTAGCTAAATCATGATTAGCAGAATCTAATTCTTTCTTTAAGATATCCATATCCATTTGAACGTCTTTGGCATTACCTTGAATAATTGTAAGCTTTTCTGTTTTTTTGTCTTGTTCAATTGCTTGATCACATGTTGGACAATGATCATTATCTTCATAAAATCTAGCTTCTTTGACTAATGATTTGATTGATTCATTATATGAATAATTTTTAGCTTGTAATTGACTAATTGAATCACTTTGTTGTTCTGATAATGATTGTGCTGTTTTCATTTCAGTTGCTAAATTCTTTCCTAATTCTCGAGAATTTTCAAACAATAATCCAATGTCTTTTGTATGATCCTCTGCTGCTTTTGTTTTTTGATTAATCATATCTTTATTAATCGATTGAAGATCTTTTATATATTTGTTTTGAGCATCGGTCTTTGTTTTAAGAATATCTAAATGATGTGTGACATCTGTAATTTCTTCTTTAATTTTAGTATTACGTTCTCTTAATAATCCTTTCATCTTCGAAAATATATTAATATCTAGCAAATCTTCAATGACTTCTCTTCTTGTCCACGCAGGTAATTGCATAAACGGAATAAAGGATGAAGATCCTAATACAACCACTTGATGAAATGATTTGTGATTTAGTTTTAAAATATTTTGTTCTAAATACTTTTGATGATCTCTCGCATTTGATGCTTGATTTATTTGATGTCCATTTTGATATATTTCGAATTTGTTTGGTTTAATACCTCTGTATACTCTAAACTCTTGGCCACCTACAACAAACTCGACTTCTACAACCGTGCCTTTCTTATTAATACTATTGATCATTTGATCTTTCTTAATATCACGATGAGGTTTTCCAAACAAACCAAAAGATATTGCATCTAATAAAGTTGATTTGCCTGCGCCATTTGCACCCACTATTAATGTTGTTGGTGCTCTATCTAATTGTATTTCAGTAAATTCTTTTCCAGTGGATAGAAAATTCTTCCACTTACACGATTTAAATTCTATCATATGATCTCTAAATTTTGAGCTTCAGTATATAACTCACGTAGTTTCAATTTTATATGGTCTTTATCTAAATCAGTATCGACCGCTTCAACATATGTATCTAACAATTCGGTTGTATCTTCCATTGAATCTACCTTTTCATCATCTACACTATCGCCTAAAAACTCCTCAAAGTTTTCTGCTATCTTTAATTCATATGTTTCTACTGTTTGTAATTTATCAACAAACTTATCAAACATATAAAGATCTTTCTTATTTAATACAATAAACTTAACAAATTTGTGTTTGAATTGTTCTACATCAATAGTATTGTAATCTATCTTAGAATCATCATACACAAATTTCTTAAATATTGTAATAGGATTTCTAACCTTAGTTAATTCTCTTGTTTCTGTATCTAATATATGAAAATATTTAGGATCATCTACATCTGCCCACGTCATTTCAAATTGAGATCCTAAATAATGTACTGGTCCTCGATTTGATCTTGTATGAAAATGTCCAGATAATACCATTTCGAATCTTTGAAATATATCATCGCTCATTCCATGGGGATTTGGCATTCCTGGCATCATATCGAATCCCTTTAATTCTAAATGTGCTCCTACAATATCTGCTTTACATGTTTTAAGAAATTCTGTATATTCTGTATAGTTGGCGTTATTAATCCATGGTACTAATGCTACTTTACAACCGTCATAGTCCATGACAGTAGGTTTCATTACGATATTAACGTTAGAAGTAAAATATCCGAGCAACTCTTTGAGGCTGCACAACTCATTAGTGTTTTTAAAGTAAACATCATGATTACCAGGAATGATATCCATACTAATGCCCATATCCCTAAGAGGCTCAAGAAAATGTTTGCGATTTTGATTAAGAGCTTTAAAATTGACGAATTTTCGGTGTTCATAATAATCTCCTAAGTGCAAAATGTTTTTAATATTATGCTCTTTCAGATATGGAAAGAATACTTCATTATAAAATCTTTCTTGATAATTAAGGAATATATCTGAGGAATTCCTGACACCACAATGAGTGTCATTCAATATAGCTACTTTCATACCATGAATAACTCAAGTTTTTGGAGTTTCTTTTTTTCCTCTTTTGCAAATTCTTTAAGTGCGCTATCTGTATCTCTAACTTTAGATATTCTTTGTCTTAATGTGTCGACATAATTCATAGTTTGTTCTGCACCATCTCCGTCCATACCCATAGCTACGAAATCTTCTATACCCATTTTTTCAATGAATTTAAATTTAATATCTTGCTGTTTTTTCTCTTTAGCAATTCTACGAATAAACGCAAAATAACATATCTGAGTAAAATACGAAAATGCATTGGGCTTTCCAGTCCTTGTTGCAGTTTCTATATTATAATTATTAATCGCTCTTAAACAATTTTCTACAGCATCCATTACCATTTCTTCTCTATAAGTATATCTTACAAAGTTTGGTCTATGTGATAAACCTTCTGATATTTTAAGAAAGCATTGCGCAACATAATCTGTTACAACTGGTACTGGTTCATCTTTTGCTTTAGCGTCATTTGCTGTTTTAACATATTCTACTACTGCATAAGAGAATTCTTTATTGTTTATATAGTGAGCCTTTTTCTTTGGGTCAGCCATAATAAATCTCCATTTTTAGCTTATTAGGGTATATTATACCACACTTTTTATGTTTTGTACATAGTTAATTTAAATGAAAAAAAGTGAAAAAAAGCATGTACAAATGCTCCAATATATGGTATAATATAAGAGGTCTTCTGAGAGGCAGAGGTATACCCTAGTTTAATGGATAGTTTTCTTACTAGATTGTTCTTCATTATATACTTCATCTATTAATTCATCATATTCTGCCTGCAATTGTTCTTCAGTCTTAAATTCCGGAGGACTGTTACGTGGAGGAGTGGCAGTGACCGCCTTCACATAAGTTTCTTTTACATCTAAATCGATTTCGACATGTGCTAATATATCAGAACCCATTATAGTAAAAAGCTTTTTCTGAGAGAATGGAAACCAAGGTTGTAATTGATATCCACCTAACATGTTAGATCTAATAGTAACAGGCCTTTCAATTGTCCATTTTTGTTGATCAACTTTAGTGACTAATGCTAATATTTCTTCGCCATTGATCAACTTAATTTGTCTAATATTTAATGCATCGAATGGTTGTGTCATATCTTTATCTCGTTAATATTATATTCAAATTTTTCTTTACTGTATATAGATATACGTTCTCCAGCATGATTTAATGTATAGTTCTTTTGAGTCTTCCAATGTAAATCATCTGCGATATCATATATAATAGTATTTATACCATCCCCACTCTTACGAAGCCCTCTTCCAATCGATTGTAATACACGAATCTGACTCTTAGAGGGCGAAGCAAATATAATATTATGTAATTTCTTAATGTTAATTCCAGTAGAAAAGGTTCCTAAACTCGCAACAATAATAGCGTTATCTTCCCTTTCAGTGATAGCTCTAATATTCTCGCGCGTGTCGACATCGGTTTCACCACTCACATAAAATAATTTTCGATCTTTATCTACTTTTTTCTTTAAAATATCGTGTAATGGTTTACCGTGTTTCTCTACATATTGAAATAATACTAAAGTATTACCATTAATTTTGGTTGCCAAATCAGATATAAATTCATTTCTAGGTCCATAACGTACAATAAAATCTAACTCATCTTGATATTTCATTTTTGACACTGCTTTACAGTATTCATCATTATATTTAAGTAGAAGTATACGTATTTCTAATTGTGCTAGATCATCTGCATCCATCAAATCCTTTGTTGTTGTAACTTTATATACTGGTCCGAATAATCCTTCTAATACCAATTGATGTGTTTGAGTTCCGTCTAATGTGCCAGTTGTGCCTATTCGATATTTAGCATTAACACATTTTTCCATAATAGCGGTTAACGATTTTGCCTTAAAATTATGAGCTTCATCACCAATAACCATGCCATAATCTTTAAACCATGGTGTAGGCATTTTATATACAGATTGCCAAGTTGTTATGATAACTCTATGGTTTAAATTGATTTTTTCTTTGCCAGAATATATACGATGACAATTATCTGCTACATTCCAACTATCGGTTGAACTATAGTCTCCAAAATCAGAATACATTTGTTCAACCAAAGACGTAGTAGGTACTACAATTAATACATTTTGATTTTTATTATTTTCTAAGAAGTGACGTATGGCCAAGTAAATCATTAAAGATTTTCCAGAGGCAGTAGGACTTAATAATAAAGATTTATGATTAGATAACGCATGCTTCACCCCCGCCAGCTGGTACCCCCGGGGGCGTATGAGCGCGCCTGCGGCCGTCAGGGGCAGGCGGGAAACAAGATCATCTACATTTTCTTTTCCTATAGGTCTATAATCTGTGACAAGACTATATCCTCTTTGCTCTGCGAATTCCTTTAAGTAATTAAATAATCCACAATATATTGTTTTCTTTCTATAATCGAATAGACGAATCTTACCGTCCCACATTCTATTTTTATATGCAGGCATAAACTTATAACCTGGAACATAAAAACAAAAATGTTCAGACAACTCTCTTTCTGTACTAGCTTCACAGCTTACTTGCAAAAAGCTTTCGTTTAATTTACCTACAACAATACGTTCCATTATATAAGATCTCTATTATATTCCACTAGTAAATTTACGCCACTCAATCATATTTTTAATATTCTGATGTCTCCACTTAATGATATCTAATATTTCTTTTAATACTGAAGATAATTCTTCTAGATATGCCATTTTAGCTTGATGTTCCTGTATAATAGGATCTGCATCATAGTATTTATCTAAATCACCTTTAAGTACAGTAACACCTCCCAAAGGATCGTATTCCCATCCCTTTGAATCTAATTCTTCTTTAGAGAGTTTACCTCCATAATGATTAAATTTATCTCGTAATATCACTTTATATTCTAGTTCTGATTTTTTAAGACGCATACGATTAGAGCTTAGTAACTCTAAGTATTTTGAGTGTAATTTTGCGGATTCTCTAGAAGCTTCGTCTAACTGCATTTCGTCTATTATGCAGTCTTTTTTCCACATCTCAAGTATTGATTCTAAATTCATAATTTCTCCATATTAAAATGATAACTGTATATTATACCACATTTTGTGGCATTTGTACATGTTTAAATAAATTCGAAGTTTGTATATTTAAACGTTACCGTTGCCTGCAAGTATTCAACATCAGATGCTTGTGATGTAAAATCGACACCACTTAAACTTGTAGGAAAACAATCACTAAACCTTATTTCTTTATTTACATTATTGTGTGACGACAATACACTTAATATAGCATCAGAAGTAAAAAGCTCGTTAGTCGTAATACAATTGTGCAACCAATCGAATGTCTCTTTATAATTTTCCATATCTTCTGTGATATTAAATGTAATAGTTAAATCATCAAATGTCAATCTATCACCAGTAAAACCTAAATTAACACCTTTGTATGGTGTTTCAACCGCGGTTAAACTTACTGAAGGTAAAGATACGCTTTGACAGAAATAATCTAAATTCGGATATTTGTTATTGTCAATATTAAATTTAAACCCTATAGGTGTTAAAAAGTTTTTATTAGTCGTTACTGCCATTTAATTCTCCGTACCAATTCCATCGACCGTTTTCTTGATCTTGTTTATTGTAATTCTTCCAAAGCCAATCGTGAAATTTAGTTTTGTATTCTTCATATGTGTATGATGTAGATCCAAATGATTTGTTTTCGTCACAATTATCTAACCACATTCTTGTCGTATATTGTTCGAATTCAGTTTCTAATTCTGCATCACCATCCCAATTGAGTTCGGTATGTTGCTTTTGTATTGTTTTATAATTCATATATCTATTTATACGCAAAAAAAAGCAGGATCCGAAGATCCTGCTTTAAAAGTGTGAAGACTTTTAGGTTTACACCATAATGTCGTCGACTCTGAAGATTCTGAAATAAGGGTTAGCTCTATCAGTACCTGTTCCGTCAGCGGCAACAAATGGGTTAGTAACCATACCATATCTAGTTTTGAAACCGATTCTTGGTTGGAAGTCGCTCTCACCAATCGCTTTAACCATAGTTAAAGGAACGTAAGGGCAGTAGAACATACCTGCGTCATAAGGATTAGATCCTCTATAACCAACACAAGCAAAGTCTATTGTTGCATAAGGATCGATATAAACTTTCATACGACCATTAAGAACACCAGCAAAAGTATTACCAGTATCATCAACATTTAGGTTTGTAGCTAGAGCTGGAGAATAATCCAATACACCAGCAGCAGCCAATGCAGAAGCAACATCAGAAGAACAAAGAACAAAGTTACCTTTTCCTCTTCTTGTTTCTTTTGAGATCACGTTAGCTTCTCTTTCGAGTTGCATAACTAGACCTTTGAATTTTTCAGCCATCCATCTACCATCTGAGTCAGTTGCAACATCAAAGATACCGCTTACTGCTGTAGATGATTGAAGAGCACCGATCTTAGCTTTAGTAAGAATAGTTCTTACCATTTCTCTGTTGATTTCCGCAAGGATCTCAGCAGAAAGAATGTTAGCTAATTCGCCTTCAGCGTCAAGACCGTGGATTGCTTTAAGATCTTGAGCAAGTTCCATAGTGTATTCAGCTTTTAGAGCTCTAGATTTTGCAGTCACTGTTGATTTCTCGATTGAGAAAGCCATTTCAGCGAATGCTGCGCCTGCTCCACCAGTAGTTCCTCTGGCTTCAGCAGTTGCTGTTGGTAAACCTGTACCGAATGTGTTAGTGATGGTAGCAGCTGCTGAATCGACGATCGTTCCGTCTGAGTCACCATCAGTTGCTCCACCTAATCCAGTAGGTTCTGCTTGATGAGTTCCAGTTCCTGAGAAATCAGTATCTGCTTCATCAAATAAAGCTTCAGTACCACCTTGAGTGCTGTACTTAGACTTCATTGCAAAGATAAGACCAGTTGGTCCTGTCATTGGTTGAACACCTGCGATATCGTAAGCGATAAGGTTAGGCATTGCACGTCTTACTAGAGAGATAAGAACCGGATCAAAGTTATCGATGTTAGAGCCAGTTGCGTTAGCAGCTGCTTCTGTTACGAATCCTTGTGATTGGTTTCTTTCTTCTTGTAAGGCGATTTCTTGGTTTTCCAAGAGTCGAGCTGTAACAGCTTGCTTGTACTTGCTATCAATAGCAGGAGCATCTGAGTGCTCAAGTACAGGAGACCATTTCTCGACTAATTTATTATCTGCGTTAAACATTTGTTTCCCCTTAATAGATAAAATTAATTATTGTGTTTTGATATAGCTTGTGTGTATCTGCTCATAACATCTGAAATTTCAACCGGAGTTGAATCATTTCCTATGACAGCGTCTACTTCACTTACAGGTTCGGCTGAATCATCTTTGAAGTAAGATTCTTTGACAGTATTAACTTTCATTTCGAAAGTTTCTTTGTCATCAAAATCAATATCTTCGACCAATGATGCAAGCTTCTCTGCGTCAGTGTCAGCAAGCCCTGAAGAAGCTTCTCTTATTACACTGTCTTTCTCAAATCTTTGAGATTTTTCGTGTAACGCGATGTTTTCTTCTGTGGTTTTATTGAGTTGTTCTTCAAGCTCAGAAACTTGATCGGCCATATCGTCGATTAAGTTTTCTTTACCATCTGGTACATCAATATAATGTTCCTTGAAGACAGTTTGTAAAGAATCCATAAATGATTCTGCAATTTCAGTCCTAAGACCAGTTGTAACTGCAACTTCATTTTCTTTCATCCAATTTTCAACAACATAGTTCAGATAGTTATCAACTTTCTCAACCATTGATGTTTGAATTTCACCAACTTCTTCTTCAAGATTTTGCGCGTATTCGCCTTCCATTCTTTCGATTTCTGCACTTAGTTTTGACTTAAGTGTTGCTTCGAAGATTGCTTCAGCCTTCGCTCTAAATCCTTCAGACAATGTAGCTTCATCAGATACTAATGCATCTAAATCTTCTGAATAATCAAATTCCACTGATTCTGCTTTAGCAGCAGCATCACTTTTCTTAGCTTTGATACTTTTATCACCAGCTTTTGGTGCAGCAGCAATAGCTTTAGCAACGGAACCATCATCTTCAGACTCATCGACTTTAGTCATTTTAGCAAACATAGCTTGCGCTTCATGTTTTTTTGCTTTCTTTAGCATCTCGACTGCAGCGTTAATAACACCAGCTTTAGTTGAAGGAGTTTTTAAAGCAGGAGCAGTTTCTTCTACTTCTTCTTTTTCTTCTTCTTCGTCTTTAGCTTCTGTTACTTCTTCAGTTTCTGCGTCTTCAGAAATTTCCTCGTTTCCAACTTCGTTTTCAACGAGCTCTTCTGAAGTTTCCACTTCAACTTGCTCTGCATCTTGAGATTCTGCTAAATCGGCAGCAGTTTCTTCAACTGCATTTTTGTCCAATTCTGACATTTTTCTCTCCTTTATAGAGTTTAAAGTTTAGAGAGGAAATTTTTAAACGCTCGAATCTGCGCCTCAGCTAAATGCTTCGACGGAGTACGCTTAATTTCAGTCTCAATCTTTTCAATTTCTTGCGCTTCCAATATACCGTTATTCCATATCCAATCTACTCCTTCCATAATTCCATTGACAAATGCCTCTGGAGCGGAAGGATCTTGAACGATATCTACTGTGGCTAACATAAAGTCAGACCCAACATAACTAGTACCATTTTTCTGTACAAGACTACCCATACCACGACTTGATACACCAAGCTTAACACCTCCATCTAACAAACCTTCAACGATTTGTCCCATAGGGGTTTTAAGGATTGATGCTTTTCCTACAACATTATTTCCCTCAAATCTGAGTTCAGTAATTTTGTGTGAAACCTTATCTAAGTTAATCGTAGGTCCTTCTGGGTGATTTAACTCACCTACAGCTCTACCACTTTTAACTTGTTCAGCAACGTATTTATTTACCGCTGCTTCTAAAATCTTTTTCTCATATATGCGACCGTTTCGATTTTTCTTATCGGCTTGCATAAACACGCCTTCAATAACGTGTTGTTTGCCACCTGTTTTGGTAGCTTCAGTGTAACATTGAATGTTACTATCTGTGTATTCGGCTATTAGCTTCATATTTAATCTTCTTGTTTTTCTTTAACTCGATCGATAACGCTAGAGCCCAGTTCAACTTTCTTAGCATCCATCACAGCATTTATTTTCTGCGACATCAGCTGATCGAAAGCTTTATTTGCACTCACAAGATCGTCATCTTTCACGTTAGTAATTAACTCTTCAACGTTACTCATTCTTCTTGTTTCCTTTAATATATTTATAATAATTTAGATGTCAAGGTCTAATTCCATGTCTCCCCCAGCAGCTTTTTCAGCATTTATTTGCTTATCAAGCTCTTTTATTTCAAGGTCGGACTGTCTTAAGATCTTTTTTCTAATCCATTCATCTGAAACATACTTACCAACATACTCATCAAGTGTTGATAACATTTCAAATCTTTCTCTATACATTTCAGATTCTTTTAATTCTGCAAAATAGTTATCTTCAATAAAATCAAAAACAATATCTTGTCTAAACTTTTTCCAATCATCTTTTGTAATTACGCCCTTAAGCAACAGCTGAGTTTTCAGTATTTGCATAAAGACATCTGAGAATCTTTTACGAAGTCTATCAATAAACTTCTTAAATTTCACTTCGTCACGTGTTATTTCTGTACTTCTTCCTAAACTAAATTGAGCTTCTTGTTCTAACCTATTTAAAGGTACATTTAAACTTCTATATAGTTTTTTCTGAAAATATAAAATATCATCGATTTGCCCAAGATTTTCTCCACCAGGTAAAGTACTAATTTCAGTACCTCTACCGCCTTCACGTCTAGGTAAGAAGAAGTCTTCTAACATTGACATGTGTTTACGATCATCTTTGACTGCACCAGTGCTAGCATCATATACTAATTTGTTACGATACTTATTCATAATGTTGGTTAAGTATTCTTCAGCTTTACCCTTAGGTAAATTACCAACATCAATATAAAATATACGTCTTTCAGGCGCACGCGATATTCTATAAATTACAAGTGAATCTTCCATCATTCTAAGTTGATTCACAGGCTTAATTGCTTTATGCAAATAAGATAAAATTCTTCTTCGTGAAGGATCTAACATTCCAGATGTGCCATATATAATAGCGTCTGGATGTATTTTTAAACCTTCGTTTGCTTTACCCATTTTATCGTCTTGAAATAAGAAATATTCTTTTTGTTTAACGATAACCTCAGCTCCGGTTTTAGGATCTGCCTTTGATTCTATCTCTTTCACTTTTCTAAGTTTAATAGGATCAATATATCTAAGTTCTCTAATACCACCTTTAGGATTTTTTTCGTCTATAATAACATGAAATGGTAATCTACCATCTACATACCATTTTCTAAAAATGTCTGAGCCGTATTGCGTAAAATCCAATAATCGCAATGCTACTTTAAATTCATTTCTGATACTATCTTTTATTTTATCAGATATATCTACTTTATCTAAAACGATATTTACTGGAGCACTATCTCCATCACCAATGATAGATTCATTAACAATATCATCAATAGCTGCATCCGTTTCAGGTTGAGTAGCTACATCTCGATATTTAATAATTAAATCAATTTCATTTTTTACTTTATCGCCATCTAAATCAATATATGCACCAAAATGACCGCCGCTAGAAATAACTCCAGCACCGTCTTGCTCGGTGTTAGGTACAAAAGAGACCGGCTCTGCGGCTTTTGAACCTTTTCTATTAATTTCGAATCCGAATAATTCTGCCATATTATATTTTACTCCGTAACATTATCGGAGAGGCCTTTTCGGCCTCTCCTCTAATATTATTTATACAACTTATTTTTAGCTAGTTGTGTCAGATTCCCAATAAGTACAAGCTAAATCAACTGCGAATTCTTCGATTGCATCGGCAGAATCGTAGTTAAGATCGATTGCAGCTACTGAGACAGGCCAACACCCTCTCATATTATAAGTTTTAACGGTTTCGCCAGCTTTATCAAGCTGTTCAATTACGATGTCGGATGAATAATCAGTAACATTGGCTATACCAGTATTACTTTCATGTCCATTAATTCCGTTCATCCATCTTTCGAACGCGTTCCTAACAGCAAAGTCAACATCATTGATAATAGTTAGTCCTACATTTTCGAACGTTCTATCACCAGCAACTTGAAACTTTCTTCCTCTAAATGCAACTTCTACAGTACCAAGCGTTGATGCTGGTATTGCGATTTGTTTACACATAAATGAAGTCAATTCAACATCTCCCTGAGCATAAGCTGGGAAATTAACAGTTGCTTTGAACATATTAGGACGTGCACCGCCACCAGTAAGTTTAGATTTAAAATCGTCTACTCCTAAAATTGCCATGATGTCCTCCTATTATGTACCGGAGATTTCAGAGAAATCTACACCGGTTCTAGTTGCAATAAAGTTCAAAGTTATGAAGTTAATCGATCTCGCAGGTTTGATAAAGATATCAGCTACGAATTGATTAGTGTCAATGATTTGACCTGTGTTATTAGTTGTATCGCAGACAACAGAAAAATCTGTTATTCCTCTACGACCCTTAACGTCTCTCAAAAACGGCTCAACCAAGTTTTTAAACTGAGCTCTTGTGAATTCGTCATTGAATTCGAAGAGTTGTGCTTTTGCAGCAGTTGAGATTGCTTTTTCTAAAGTATTAAACAATCTACGTACGTTAATACGATCAAATGCTGAAGGCTTAGAAAGCAATGTTTTGTCACCAAAAAGAAGTGTTCCTTCTCCTGGGAATGAGACAATTGGATTAACCCTTGCTTTATAGAGAGTATCTCTATCAGCTTTCTTAGGATTATGTGCCAATTTCGTTACACCAAATAGTTGACCTCTTGTTGCTCCTGCAGGTGAGAACCATGCATCAGCAGTTCGATCAGTTGCTGCACAAAGACCAGCAATGTGGCCAGCTGCACCAATCCATCTATATACGTCATTATATTTGTCATAAACATAAATCGCAGTAGAATCGGCTGAAGCATAAGAACTTGAAGTGAGCGTGTCAGCCCAAGCTTTTACATCAGCAGCAGGTGTAGTTGCGTTAACTGTGTCATCTAGTGGTGGTGATACAAATGCCATACAATCTTTTCTTGCAGCTGCAATAGAGATTAAGTCATTTGATATCGTGTTTCCTGATGCATCTGGATATGCAAATAGGAGTTGTACATCAACAGTTTCAGCATCTTCTAACAGATCGAAACCTGTTTGAATTTCTGCGGCTGTTGGTGTATTATCATCAGAACCACCGCCCAAAGATCTACCTAAGTAGTCTTGGTCAGAGTTTGATGAAAGTCCAGTAAATGAAGCTGACGCAGAAATTGCGTTACCTGCTTCAGATAATGTACCGTGATGATCCATCCATCTAATGTAGTTTGAACCTTGATTGATTACATCTACATAATAGTTAGAAGTTCCATCGTCTTTTTTAGCATCTGAACCTTGCGATACAAATGCGAATGTTTCTAAAACTGTTCCAGCAGTTCCAGAAATTAAACCGTCTTCATCAATGACAATTACGTGAAGTTCATCACCAATACTACCTTTATTTAATGAAGTAGCATAATTAGATGTTCCAGGAGCAGAATCAAAGCTTGATGCGTGCGTCCAGCCGGCAAATAAGTTGCCTTCTGTACACATTGCTACTTTTAAACTATTTCCTAAAGCACCTGGGTATTTTGCTGCCCATAAACCTATAGAACCTTGACCGGTTGCATAGTTGTTGGTGTAATGATCGTCATTTTTGATAAGAAGGCCCGAACCGTCAGCAGTCGCGTTATCGTGACCACTGGCAACTCTTACTACTTTCAGCGCGTTACCGTATTTTAAAAATCCGGCAGCGGTTAGAAAGTATTTATAAGTACTGTTATCCGGTGTTCCGAAGACTTCAGCAAGCTGCTTTTCAGAGCTTACATCTATTACTTCTTCCACAGGACCCCAGTTAAATGAACCAACAGTTCCGCCAATACTGGTGGAGACCGCAGGTACTACGCCCGTTGCGTCAATTTCCTTGACTTGGACGCCTGGTGATACTTGAAATGCCATCGCGTTTACCTCTCAATGAGTTATTAGTTATATTAAGTCCACATTATACGTTAATTAACCTTTCGGTTACATTCATACTTATATTTATAATATTCTATATTCTAGAAAACACCTGTATGTGGACCGTTTTGTGTTTCAAACCATACTTGACCATCTTCATCTACTTCCATTTTCACTTCTTCGGGGTCGTCATTTACATAACCAAATGGAATTACGTCATCTTGTATAGCTTTTAATTGTTCTTTATATAACATCTTTTTCATTTCGATATCTGTCATACCTAAAAAGATGTCTGTTGTAGTAAACCAACCAAATAAAACGAGATTCATCATTAAATCATCGTGATTTGTTAACGATGCTTCATATGACTGACCTTTTGCCACAAAGGTACTCATTTCTACGATTGTATTTGCGTCCACTATATGTATTTTTCTTTGTTCTATTAAATCTTTAATATTTGAACATCCAATACGTTTTACTCTTCTCGTCATTGTAGCACCAATTGCATTTGACTTAACTGAAGATTCTACAAACATATTTTCATATTCTAAATCATAATATAAACCATTACATACTAATTGACCAGCGTCATTCGATTCTATTATAACATAGGCTTTATTAAATAATTCAGCGTACTTATATATAAGATCTGGAAATAACAATGGAGATATTGTGTTATCTCTAAATACTGCTACTTGTTTAAACGGATTTACACTAATATCAATAACTGTAAAAGTTGAATAATCTTGCCCTCTTCCTTTTGCAACATCAACTGTCATTACATATTCATGATTTTGTAAAGGCATTTCGTAAACATATACGTTTTCTTTTACCAATACAGGTTCATGCATCTTTTGTTCTAATAATGCATTCGCATCAATAAGTGTCCCGCCCCGGCCTAGGAAGGTATTTCCAAATTCTTGATCGAATTGTAGTTCAGATGTGTTAGCAATTGTTAATGCTTTCCAATCATCGTCTCTACCTGGAACATCCCACCAGTCAACTCTAAAGGGCTTAAACTCATTATCCCCAGAAACTGCACCTTCCCATAATTTATGGAATATATTTCCTACACCATTTGCAGTAGATGTGATTATAATTTTTGTATCAGTACCAGATGAAATTACCGGATATGTTGATGTATAGAATTCTGCATCGTTTTCTACAAATGCAAACTCATCCAAAAATAATAGGTTAACAGATAATCCCCTAATTGATGAACCAGATGTTGCGGTTGCAATTATACGAGAATTGTTTGAGAATTCAATTGAGCCTTTATTAAGAGCCTTTGTTCCAGGTTGTAAAAAGAAAGGAATATGTTCTAATGCTAATGTTACACGTGCTAACATCTCTCTTGCAACAACACCCTTATTTGCAAGAATAGCAATAGTTTTTTCAGAATGAAATAAAGCATACCATAAAAGATATACTACACTTGAAATAGATTTACCACTTTGTCGACATGCTAAACACATACTAAAGCGATTAGCATTAAAGTGATGAAACATTTGTTCTTGATATGGATATAATTCAAATGGCACTAAACCATCATCAAGAGAAATAATTTTTACATACTTAGTTGCAAAATATGCAGGATCTTCCATGCATTTTTTATATTCTCTGACTTGTTCAGCTGTAAAACCTTCTTCGACACCATCACGTTTTACATTGACATTGCCAAGATATCCAAACTCGTTATTCTTTATTCTCGGCATTTACTTCTATTACGTCATCCTTTGCGTTTAACATTCTTTGTAAGTCTGCTGTACTTCCAACAAACACGTTGTTATTTGTGACGTTTCTTTCCTGTTCATCTTTTTCTTTATTTAATTGTTTTTTAGTTTTTTGAAGGGCCATCAATTTGTCAGTAACATCAGCAATGTTCTTAATTGAATTACTTAATACCTCAAATGCTCTTGGATGTTCAGACTCTCTGGCTAATTCAGCCATCACATCTAATGATCTTGTTCCAGTATGTATTAAATCTTTATATGTGGCTCGTGAAAAATCATAATCATCTTTTATGTCTTTTTGATCAATAAGCTGAGTACTTAACGAGGTTTTTTTGCTAGGCAAATTTTTTGCGAGACTATCTTCTATTTTCTTTTTCTTATCCATAATATTTAACCTTATGTGTATGATGCAACTGTGATTGTCGCTCCAGACGTTGATCCAGTTAACACTTCACCAATATTCAACCATCCGCTAGGAGCAGCAACAGTAATAGTACCAGCTGTAGGATTAGTTGTATATGCAGTATTACTTACTTCCATTGTATTGTTTGATACGTTAGAAGTTATAGTTTCACCCATTTGAAAAGTACCGCTTAATACAGTACCATATATTGCGAACGATTCAGGAACTCCAATAGGATCATACGTTGTAGTAATTTTGTACTCGTTTGCTCCTGGAGATCCAGCTGTGATTAATGTATCATCTGCATCTGCAGTTGTTGGATTAATACCTATATTAATTCCATAATATTTTTCTGCAGTATTATCTTTATCGTAATAATCGATATCAATTTCTTTTATAACTTTGCTATTTGTTGTAGGCCCAAAGAATCTCATCTTCATTGTAAAATCTAATGTATATGTAAGTACTCTTCTCGATACAAAATCCCCTTCGTACTCATCATTAATAGCAGTTCCTGTTAATACGATAGGAACATCTTGTTTATATGACCAACCATTAATTGGTTTTATAGTAACCGTGTATTCTGGTTGAAAATACGGTAGAATTTGTTCTAATATTTGTAAACCATCATCTTGGTTTTTAGCCATAATAGTCAATTGCATATTAATATTATATGGCGACATATGCTTAACTGTTTTCTTTTTATAAGAATCTGTGGCATGTTTCTCAGAAACTACGGCCATTTTATTTAATTTTGATGCGCTATCTTGTTCAATACCGGTAATTTCAAATGACATTCTTGGTAATTTTAATGCCATACTTGAATCAATTCCATCACCGTCTAATCTGGCCAAAAACTTTTGTTTAGGTCCATAAGATAGTGGTACTTTAATTTGGTTTAATACTCCACCAGATCCGTCTAAACGAATTACTGATATATTATTAAAAATTGTACCGAATACCGCTACAGATTTTCTTAAAGTTGAATGATAGAAATGAGTTCCAAACATTAGTAATTATCCGATGGATCACCAAATGGATTTGATTCAGTGAAGTCTAAGAAACCGTCGGCTTCAACTTCAAATGTAACACTTCCAGATTGATCGTCTGTTGGGTCAACGTATATACTATTATCACCTATATCGTAAACCTTAGTTATAGTAATTGTATTTGCTGATGTTCCTCCAACTGCTGTAAGAGTTGAAGACTGTATAAAGTCTCTTGCTTCTGCAACACCAGATACACCAATATTTGATACTCCTATTCTTCCTGTAGTAGTAGACAGTTTAGTGAGTGTTTGTATTTCACCGAATACAGAAGTTGCAGGATCTGTAGTTAGTATTTGTGTTAACACTTCACCTTGTTCTGGATGTGCATTTGCGTTACATGTATAATCGATCGTAACTTGATATGCATTAGTTACTTGTGCTACATCTATTTCTCCTACACCAGTTTCGAAATCTTCATCGTTATATTCGTATAAGCTACATTGTAATTTATAAACGGGTAAGTTAGATAATTGATAAAAAGGCTGTTCGTGTTCGACAAAAGTAATTTCGAAGAATTTATTTGTCATAGGCATAAATAATATATCGCCTTCTAAAGGTCGTGGGCTTACAATGTTAGAAACATTCCAAAATCCAACATATTTTTCCCATTGTCTTTTAGAAATAACAAATGTGGCTTCGTCTCTTATTTCTAAACCAAATTTAGAGAATAGATCACCTTCTCCTTCAAAACCTTCAGCGTTTTCAATATAAGCTTCAATCATATACGCATCATTGAATTTAGATGCTCGATCTTCGCCTAATACAAAGTCACGACTAACCATAGTTCGAGGCATATAATATACATCTTGGCCATAAATCTTTAATGATTCAATTACCAAATCTTCGTATAAATTTTGCTCGGACTTTACGGCCTGAGAAAAGTAAACTGATCTTGCCACGTTTTACCCCGTCATGAAGTCAATTGGATCTTCCCAATTGAGTCTTGCTTCTTCTTCTAATTTTAGTATCTCTTCGTTTGCGTCATCAAATAGTTGTCGACCGTTAAATGTCACACCTCCAGGCATTACCATACCTTCGAATTTGATTAAGTTCGCTCCCCATTGTCTTTTTATTAATGCTGTCGCGTATCTTTTCAAATAATAATCGTTATAAACATCAGTGTATGTTGCTGGATCTAGTATTCGCTGACATTCTAATATTAGATATGTTTCTCCTGCAACAGCTTCTTTTTCCCAATTCATATCAATTCTAATCGTATTTCTATGACGATTGAAATCATAATGATGATCATCGCTATCGATAATAAGATCTACCATTGATAACCATTGTTGTGAAATTTCATAATTAACTAAGCTTCCTAAATAACCTAATGAATATATATCATTTAAGTGTAATTGATACTTGATATCAAATAAGGATGCTGTAGTTGAGGTATCACTAATTGGAAATATACGAGTTACATTTGTAACCAAATCAGGAACATCTAAATATCCTTTTTCTATATCACCAAGTGTTATACTACTTACGGTTGCAGTTGTTCCAGAATCTCCACCTGTTATTGTTTCATTTGCTGTAAATGCAGTAACAGTTTCATGAGTAATATAAGGATAATACAATTTAGTACCGGTAGAATCTTTATGAACAACAGCAGTTGCTCCTGATGTTCCTCCAGTTATTGTTTCTCCTACGTTAAAGTTACTTGCAACAGAAGTTGTTAATGTTAAATACGAAGCTGTTACTAAATGCTTTAAAAACACTTTTTCTACGGCATCACTGTGATATTCGTTATAAAATTGAAATGCTTCATCGATTCTGTCATCGACTTGATCATCATCAACATTAATTTCAATCACAGGATGACCTAAAGCTCTTTTGCAATAAGTTATAAACGTCGCTCTTGAATTTGGTTTTGCCATATTATTCTCTCTATATTCTTATTTATACGTCCCAATCGAGAAATACAAAATTGTATTGTACTCCACTTTCAAATGTCATACCGACAGATGGCCAAACAACATCAACATAATCATTTGATGCATCATACGCAGTTATGGTTGCATCGTCCATATCTAATACGACATAACCGCGTTGCCCAGTGTTGGTGTTCAAGTTGGTATAGTCGGTTGCAACTAACAGCTGATGCCAGCCTGCAGTACTGCTATTGCCGCTTTGCGCTGTACCACTACTAGATGCTGAAAGACTGCCAAGTCCATTCCAATAATTATTTGTTCCACCAGTATTAAATCTTATATGTAATTTATTACCAGTTACATTTGCTGAATAATCATTTGTAGATGATTGAAACCAGTTTCTTGTCATAAAGGCGGTAATTGCTCTATCAGAATTTCCTCCGCCTAAACCATTTTCGCCTAAACCGACATAACTTGGATTAGGCATACTGCCCATATTTTCTCCCCAACTAGAAGAAGTTGCATATCCTATATCGTATTCGTGGTTATATAAAACTGTGCCTTTCCCGCCTCCCTGAGTCCAAGTTCTATTAGTACTTTTAGCTCCGGCAACAAAATATCCACCATTCAATTGATCTAAATCGCCATTAATATCACTCGCAATACCTTGCGGCTGATTGAAATCGCTGGCCGATATTTCTCCTTCATTAGAAACTGTACCAGAATCTTTCCATCCCGGACGTATACCCGCCCCCGGGTACATATCTGAAAATGAAATTTCATCTGCACTGGCCAATGTTCCTTTGTATTTGGCTCTTGCAGTGCTTATCGACGGATTTGTGACCAATGCATTACCAGGAACAATACTTTGTCTATGATAATAATATAAAAACCCGCCAAAAAAACCAGTGTAGGTTGTTTCTTGAAATGTTACAGACCAATTGGTCGCGCTATTGCCGATCGTTACATACCATAAATAAATACTATCATCTCCGTTATACATGGTCCTCTTAGTACCCACAGTACAACCAACAGAACTAATAGTGGAGGGCGCACCTGTAGTTGTACCATATGCATTATTATCAGCCATAGTTCTCCATATTACTAGCAACTTTTGTCCAGGCTGGACATCTTGTGTTATGTTAGCTGTAGTTGTCGGGGCAAGAGCAATTCCTGTAACGGGAGAAACTCCTACACACATGACTACTGGCGTTACTAAACTCATATGTTAAACTCCAATTTTTTCCAAACAACCGAATTAAATGTAACATCTGACCAAATCGGTGTTTTAAACAAATCATCAGAAGATCTTATTTCGGCTTGTACATTAACTGCATCTATATATGTTGTACCTGGTTTCATTAAACAATGCCATTTATTAACACCTAAATTTTTAAAATGTACAGCTTCTATTTTTAACCAATCTGGGTCATAATACCAAGATTTAGACCCTGCTGTGTTTTTTCTAAGCAATTCAATATGTGCCCAGAAATAATTACTTTGATCTTCTTCCTCATCTATCCAAGGTTTTTCTTCTCTTAAATTTCCTATACGTAGGCCTACTATTTTTTCTGGTGAATTAATTGGTTTTTCTATAATTACAAGAGCATGATACGTGCTCTTATTTTCTAAATTTATTGCTATGCCTCTAATTTCGTTATGCAGCTGATAATTATAAATTTGTGCACCAGTTAAATGATTTACATCATATGTTGGTTTAGTATCATGTGATAAAGCTGGCAAAGAAGATTGATATAAACTAGAAAAAGTTCCATCATCTATCAATGCTTGTACATCTGATGCCGTTATTTGTTTTAATTCATATTCCATAGGTCTATTTATACTCAGGTTTCTTTAGTAAATCTACACTTAGATCTATTTATAATTTCCAATTTCCTGGATGCGTTTCTTTTAATTTTTTTATTTGATCGTCTGGAAATACATAACAAACATCCATATTCCATGCCAAAATAGTTTTACGAGTATCTTCTACTATTATTGGAGCACGATGTAATAGCCATGATGGAAATATTAACATATCACCGGCCTTTGCTTCTGGCCGCATTACTTCTTGAGTTTCTGGATCCAAAAATTCAGTAATATATTTTTGATCAGATACCTCTACAAAATATACTGCTGACCATTGACACCACTGATGATTATCCCAACCAATATAATCCGCGGTACGCATTTGATGATACCACATATGCATAATATTAAATTTATAATCTAAACCGGTTATTTCAGGTTGTATATGAAAATTGGCGTGTTCTCTAAATTTGTTTTCGGCAGCATCTAAGAATATTCTTTTATAATCACACCATGGGGCTTGTTCTAATATCTTAAACCATGGCATACGCTCTAATTCTTGTCCAGATTCATCAAAGGTATTTAATACGTCTTGATATTGCCACTCTGGAGGTAAAAATGGAGAAGAATAATGATTATGCCCGTCAAACTTACTAATACCTAAATTATATTCTTGAGTTCCAATTTTATTTGGTAAAGTATCAAAGAATTCTAAAAGTGTTTTGTTAAGTTCTTCATGATTATCAATAGTATACTTATAAATTAGGTTCTTCATTAAATGTCCAATCAGTAGTTTCTTCTATTTCTTTTATAAATTCCTTAGGTATATCATGATCTGCAATTACGGTTCCTGCTCCAGTTATTTTATCATTATGATTTGTTACGCCAAAATTACTACAAACGTATTTTCCATGTACATCTATATGTAAATTGTTAGGATATGATACATTATATTTGTTATGTAAATGTATAGGATATTCAATTGAGTTATCTTCAATAGTTATTAATAGCTTTTGAATATTTTTATTTTCCCATGCCGTTTCAAACATAGACACGTCATCAAACATACCATCTAAATATTCATCTCCTGTCATAAAGGTAGGTGTACTATTAAATATATCAGGCCGGACATTTAACTCTAAGAAATACCATTTATTGTCTGGAGTTATTGCTCCGCAAAAGCTTCCTTCCCAATATTCTCCACGTTTAGCTATTTGTTTTAAAAATTTAGCTGCCTCTTTTCGTACAAGCTCATCGTATTCTTTACTAAGAGGTTTTATATAAGATCCTAAATACCACACATTTCCATCAACTGTTTTATTTAAATTTTCACCTATAATTTGTTGTGTATGTGTTATAGCAAATTTACCGTTAGAAACAACGAAAAAAACATTTGTTTCTAATATATCGTGCAAATATTCTTCTATATAATAATGCATATCTTTATATTTTGGATATTCTCTATTTTTAAATAATTCAATTGCACGATCTGCATCTTTTTGCGAATTCATTATACATGCAGGATTCCATATATAAGAAGGTTTTTCTATACAAGGAAATTGTAAATCTTGACAATAATTATCATCTGAATATTTACCGCTTCTAATAATTCGAGGAACATTAAAACCCATATCATGTGCTAGAAATTTAGCATAGGCCTTATCAGTTTCTAATCTGCTTGATTCTTCAGAAGGCCCGATATATTTTACTTTATCAGCAAAATGTTCATATAGATACGCTGCAGTAGGAATACACACTTGTAAAACATCGATATTATGTTCATCGATAAGTTTTTCAGTAATATCTATTAATTTTTTTTTAATTTCTTCATATTGTTCATCGCCATAATTAGGCATTGCGCTTAAACAAACGATATTATTAATTTCGTTATCAATTAAATTAATACCGAAAGAAGGTTCGTATGTATATGTATCGTGAAAATTAGTATAAACAGTATGTCCAGAATTAACTAATTCTATAAGTGTGTGAAAGTGTGCCTTAGGCAAATTGTAGTTCAATATGTTCATAATATTTCTTTCTGTTAAGTGTTAAATGCAACAGTAATAGATGTTCCTGAGCTATTTGGTATATAAGATCCGCTAAAAATGTGGTGTGTACTACCATATGTGCCAAAAGATGATCTATTAATAGTAGTGCCATGGACTTCAACAGAAGTCCAATCAGTGGGTAATCCTGAATTCCAGACTATATAAAGACCTGTACCACCAAATCCTGTACGAAACTCATTAATTTGTGGTGTTCCGCTCAATGTATCTACTGTTCTATCATTCATAGAACCAGCACTTACACCAGCAATATATCCATAACGAGTTCCTGGTTTAGCGCTTTGTGTCCCAATTGTAAGAGTTGTCGACCATTGTGCAGATAATCCTTTAAATTCTGCCAAACCGTCTGGTGTAGATAACCCTGCGGCCGCTGCAGCAGCTCGCATAGAACCACCTCCGCCAAATTCTGCGGTTACTACACTTAATGAAGTGGGATTACTATTAGGAACTCCCATGTTTTATTCCTACTAACTAGCGGGTGCTATAACACCATTAGCTACTTTATGTGCGACACCTAATGCTACTTCTTCAATTCTAGCTACTGTTGCATCGGCGTCATATGTAGTACCATCAGCTTTATAACAAACGTTAACGTTTCTAGTATGAGTAAGAGCCGGAGAGTCTGAAGTAAATGTTACTATAACATCTCTAACATCATTTACTTCATCAACAGTTTCACCTTCATTATCTGGATCAGGCACCTGTGTTGTTCTTTTACCAGTAAAGGTTTCGTCTATTTTATATGTAATTGCCATTTTATTTTTCCTCTATTATATTAGCTAAAGCAAGCATTATATATTGCTTTTACTTTTGTTGCTTCGGCAGAGACATCGCTGTCTTTGTCAAAAGTCTTTTGTGTGTTATCATCGTAATCGATAATAAGTTTATCGTCATCATCGTCGGTAGGCGTTGCAGGCCCATCGTAAAATGTTGCTGTTCTCATTGTTGCCATTATTTTTCCTCTAGTTTTTTCTCTAATTCTTTTACTTTATCACTTAGCTCTTTGATTGCTTCGATAAGTACACCTGTTAAATGGCCATAAGAAACACCGTATCGATCGTTTTCTTTATCATGTGTTACAACTTCAGGTACTATATCTATGATTTCTTGAGCAATAACACCCATTCTTTCTGGGGTTACATTATTTCCTTCTGAACCAGATTCTTTAGAATCTTTCCATTCGTATGTAACACCTCTTAGTTTTTCGACCTTAGCTAAACCATTCTCAATAGTATTTATATTCTTTTTCAGCCTTCTATCAGAAGAACCTACAACATCACCGGTTGCATAAATTGCTCCTCCTACGTAAAGTGAATAACTAGAGGAAGTAGTAGACCCTGCAACAGCTAAACAAGAATTACTTCTATGCCAATACCATTGCCAACCATTTGTACCATTCCAGTCACCTCCATTACCTGCTGAATCATACATACCACCAACAACATCACCACCATTATCATGCAGTATTCCGGAATAACCACCTCTTGACCCGGCCAATCTCCAAGAACCGTAACTTCCTAATGTATTTGGGTACCAGTGAGAACCATTAATACTTGATGAATATAAACCAGATCCACCAACTTGTGTCCAGTTATTTAATTGTGAATATCCATTGGTTTCAGTTCTCATTATAATACTATTACCACTAGCGGCAGAATTCATACCATCGAGTAAGTCAGCATCAAGACCTGAACCTGAGCCATCGTTACCAGAGGACCACATTGTAGACCAACTTCCCCAAGAGTTATTTGAAACTTGTCTGTGGTATAATTTTCCTGCTTGGTTATATTGACCGAATAATTGCCATCCATAGTGTGTACTTGTATTGTGTCGTACTTGAAGGCCTTGAATATGTGTAGTACCTGGTGGGAAATTACTTCCTGACCAAGCATCAATAAATCCTGCACGTGGTGTAGAAGTAAATACATCGTTTAGGTTATGACCACTAGATCCTGGGAATACTCCACTAGTATTAGTTCCACGATTAAAATATGTACTATCAATGCCATCAAGTAAGTCAGCATCTAGTCCTGAACCTGAACCGTCATTTCCGTCTGTCCAAATCTTCTGCCATCCATAACCAGAACCACCATTCGCCCACCAACCTCTAAGATATGTAACACCAGGATTACCTGCTGACATAGCCATCTGCATACCATGGAAATAACTACTGCCACTTGCATAATGCATTGCTTGAAATCCATTATAATGTGATCCGCTTGGTGGTTTTCCTGCACCACTATTCCAGTTATCTATAAATCCACAACCTCTTTGAAGTAATTCGTTAAAGGTTACATCATTATGAGAGTTAGCACCTGTCATATAGGCATCGCCTGACGTATAATTTTGTCTATCATAATCAGTTTGGCCTGACAGTCCCGCCTTCACTTTGAAATGCTTTAAAGTCATATATCTTAGATAACCATCATCCGAACAATAAACTCTAGCAAGATCAGTAGCTACAGCCAAAGCTCCAGAAGTAGTATTAATCCAACCTGCTTGAATGTAACCATTAGAATCTGTTCTTACAACTTTGTTTACTTCGTTGTTTCTTCCAGTATGTAAATCTAAACCATCAAGTAAATTAGAGTCTGCTGCTTTAGCACCAGCTGCTAAGAAAGCAGATGCCTGGTTTCCATCAAGTAGATCAGCATCTAAGCCTGAACCTGAGCCATCATTACCTGAATCCCATATAGTTCTAAAAGCGGTCCAAGAATCTGTTGGAGAAGCACTGTTATCAGCATTTCTAACTCGTAAATAATTTCCGCCGTTTGCAGCACCATGACCAGAAAAGAGTTGGAAATCACCTCCCGCATCACTACCGCCTCTACCACCTACGTGTAGAACCGTTCCGTATTCAGGCCATCCATCACTACTTCTTACAAATGAAGTCGATATACCAACAGGAGAATAACCACTAGCCGCGGTACTTGCACTCCATTGATAATTTCCTGTAGTGGGTAATATTTTAGGCATTTGACCAGTTGGAACTGTACCAGCATTTAAATTACTTGCACTTCGATAATATGAACCATGCTGTCCATCAAGCAAATCTGCGTCTAATGTAGAACCGGATCCATCGTTACCTACATGCCATACATGATTACCTATAGAACCAACATGAGGAGCTGTAGTAAAATACCATGTCTTATCAATATACATGTAACCATTATTATCTGGGTGAATTTGGTATGTATCTGTTCCATCATTGGAAACCAGTCTAATTCCGCCATCCCAACTATTTGTGTGAGAATTGAACTGAACATATCCTGTATTATCAATTTGTATTCTAGGTTGTCCATTAGTTCCAATATGTAAATCGGTATTTGAAACAGTATCAATACGTGCAGCATTTCCGGTGTGTACATATAATCTTAATTTACTATCATCTGCATCTTCAAATAAATCTAAACGAGCATGAGAAGTACCAGAAATATTTACTCTTGCGTTCCAACTTCCATCATTACTAACTGCACCTGTATTATTACCAAATTCATTATAGACATTAGTAAAACTATTTGAACCACTAAGTGTTGCAAAAGTGCTACTTGATGGGACTGAGATATAACTTGACCAGTTGGCTTCGTTAAGAACTCGTTTTAAACCTGAACCTTCATCAACTTTGAATGTACCATTCTTAATCTTCTGGATATCCCAAGCGCCCCAAGCAGCATCTAAGAATCCGTAATTTGCTCCACTACCATCAAAATACATCTGAATACCATGTGTGCCATCAGATCCTTGTAATACTAAACCACCGTAATCTGTATGACCCATGTTTCTAATTGTTAAACTATGAGTTGAGTCAGCGCCGACATATTGATTTTGAGAAGCACTTCCATCTAAATAAACAGCACTACCTAAGAATCTACCACTTTTTGTAATAGCAGCAACATTAGTTCCGCTATTTTTAAATACGAATCCTCTATCTGTTCCACCAGACATTTTGAAATACATATTATAATCGGATGTACTATCTAATGAATGTCTTCCAGCATTACCATTACCTTGACTGGCCATTGCAATTGCATATGAACCACCTAAAACTGTACCTGTTCCTCCCCAGAATCCAATACCTTGACCGTCACCAGCTTCTATTGTTAAATTTCGTGCAGCAACTGCTTTTGTTTGTGTTCCCCAAGTTGATCCATCAAGATTATCTGCATCAAGTCCTGAACTTGCACCATCATTTCCGCTGTGCCATAATTCGACCCAGCCTCCCCATGTTCCGCCATATCGTGTTCTAAAGTATGGACCTGCATCGTTGTGTGCATATGGAATTGCAAATTGTGCCATATTTCCATCGCCATCATAACTAGCATACTCGAATGAGAATGGATGATAGTATTTTCCACTTAAGCTTGAGTCTGGGCCATTTGTTGCATTCCCATAAAGTAGAGTATGTCCACTTCCTGAACGTGCATTTGTTGAATGATTCCAGTCTGTAGTTCCGCCAGTTGTTATGGCTCCAAAACCACCAATAATTTGGCCGTATTTTGCATTTAATGTGTTACCTGTTCCTGAAGTTCCTAAATTGAGGTCTCCACCCATATCCAAGTTATCTCTGAGCCACATTGTTCCATCACCACGAACAATCATATTCGTAGTAGTGTCATCTTTAAATGCGATATCTTCGCCGCCAGAAGTTCGTAAAACTAAATGTTCATCATTAGTATCTGTGGCATACATATAACCTCTAAGATTACCAGCAGAAGTATATGCATAATAAACACCACCATTAAGCGCCTTAAAGTTTGTTCCTCTTATTTCACCTGCATTATCATGACCTAATCTTGCAAGGCCTGATAGTTGTACACCATCTACTGTATCAGCATCTAGTCCAGAACCTGAACCATCGTTAGAAGTAGTAAATAAACCTAGCTGACTTATAAAAGTTGCTGGTGTAACATATCGAATATAATCATCATTAGAAGAATATATTTTGTTAATAGTGGAAGTTGTTACACCACTAGAAGTATTAATCCAACCAAGGTGAGCATAACCATTGTTTTGAGTTCGTAATATTGTATTTGCAGTGTTTTGACTGCTTTGAGTAGTATGTACTTGTAAACCATCAAGAGTATCTGCATCTAGACCAGAACCTGCTCCGTCATTTCCGGCATGCCATACAGTATTACCATTAACCCTAGCTACATTTTCACTTATCTCAAAATCAGGGGTCCCAGAAACCAAGTTGTTTGATACGTCAAATTTAAACGAATCGGGCGAACCTTCAACATAACCAAAACCGTATCCATGATGACTGGCGTTATATTGCCAAATAGGCAGCATTGAACTCCCGTGACCAGTTCCATATAGTCCAGTTGTAATAATTCTATTTGCGGTTATTAGTCCACCGCTTGTTACATTTAAATTAGCATCTATAATTGTATTACCATTTAAATATGTTAAACTATTATTATATAAATGATATGTGGCATGAACTCCGGTCTGACCAGTTCCAAATGCTCCTTTTGTTGAAGCAATACCTGTAGATAATA